>Ga0099824_1007042_pt1 | contig 15109 bp, 9 predicted proteins | sample SiratrowhiteBW_FD_76837 | JGI IMG/M metagenome (GOLD analysis project Ga0099824, IMG submission 76837) | Root nodule microbial communities of legume samples collected from California, USA - Siratro white BW | ecosystem: Host-associated > Plants > Roots > Nodule | place: USA: California...
ATATATATATATATATATATATATATATATATATATATATATATATATATATATATATATATATGACTTGTTATTATTATCATATGACTCCATTTTTCTTTAAGATTATTGATTCAATAGTATAGTGTATGAGATTGAAGAGTTTTCCAAAGCTTGGAAAAGTAAAAAGGGGCAAATTCTTTTGTGCTACTAGAGGAAAGAAACAAACACAAACAATATATGTTGTAGTTCATGCTCATGTTTGGTATGTTTTTGTTCAGACTAGTTTTAGAAACGTTGTGCACCTCTTTAATTTTGTTTAGTGTCTCGATGGAATGAAAATAATGAAGAAAATTGACAACAAACTTAAGAAATGAGAACAAACTATTCAACTAACTTGACTAGAATTGCTTAACTCACTGTAAACCCTACATTGCCAAATGGGTTTTGGTAATGATGCAACTCTCAGAACTTGAAATAAATTCTACAATTGGCCTAATTGGCCTATCTTTACACTTTAGTATTTGACATTTTCATTTCAATTTGCAATTTTACTTTTGTATTTTAAATTTGAAACAACAAATACCACAACTATATATAAAAAAATGGAGATCAAATATAAAAAATAACCAGATTTTTGGGGTGAATAGAGGTTGAATGAAAATCAACAATGTGTTGCTTTTCTATTAATGCCAAAAAATTTTCTCTTCTTTATAATTTTCTACAATTACCCTTTAACCTAACAATGTTGAAATTCATAAATTCTTTAAAAGTAACCAAACATAAATCAAACTATATTTAACACACTTTTAACTGAACTTTTAAAAGTCAAGCTCAACTCAACTTCTTAAGCATACTATAAGTTCGTCAGGGTTAATCTTCATTTAGAATTAGAGTTTTATCCGATACTACTAATTGATATTTAATAACAAAAATAATTATAGAAATAAAAGTCTAATTGAAAATATGTTTCTTATAATGTACTGCACTAAGTTTTGTTCTGATGAGAAACTGAAATACTGTAAAATGGCTTGGTTCGATACTAGGTTCCTTACACTGTCAGGCAATTACTGTTGGATGAAGGAAATGTTCTAGGATGCTATATTTTAATGTGGTTTTTTAATACATGAGATGCGAAAACACTCTTAACCGCAAATTAATTAAAAGGTGTAGTATGTATTATGCGGTCGTTCCTTCTAATAGTAACCCATTTTGGCATAGCATCCTCTTCTTGCAGAATATTGAACTGATCTGATGCCATAAATATTGTCAGGAAATTATAACATGCTGTGCTTCAATCTGCACAATATCGTGTAAAGTTAGTCATATTCTGCAAATTTTATATCTTTAATAATTGGCAGACGGTGATCCATGAGGGCAGACATCAAATAGTAGTATAGGAATTGACATTTGACAGTGTCTTAGCACCTTGCAGAGTAAGCAAATGCCAACACCAAACAGGGCACAGTGATCCCAACAGTTATAATACTAACTAATTTCTTTAAGCGTAATACAGAGTAGCATGTTGTTGAGGTGGTGTTATCAAAAAGTACGCAACTTCAATCACACTATTTTAAACTAATTGATTTCTGTGGTGGAAACTAGCATGGTTTGCTTCAAATCAAACCATTTTCCACAACACCCGTGATCTATTTAGAAGATAAATTTTTCCTTAAGTACTTTTAGAAGGAAATAAGGAAGAAAAGTAAGTATCCAAACAAATCCTTAGTCATTATTTTCTAATTCAGAAGGGACTACACATTCATACTTTTGTAAATCAGCATGACTCAAGCACACCTACACCTTGATTTGGAAACAATTTAGCAGTGTCATTGTCTTACACAAAGTAGCAATTCAACTTGCTCTAGAAGACGCAAACTCTCAGGCATTAGAGCCATTGTGAAGTCATAAACAAGGTGGTACCAGCTCCACTCCAACTCAAGATAGAAGAGGAAAAGGGGGGCGGGCTTGTTGGGGAAAAGGACATGTCATGGTCCAAACAATGACAATCTAGTACACTGCCTCAAGTTAAAAGTAGAACAAGGTAAAAAGTGAAAGCAAGAAACAAAGCAAGTCCCAATGTAACAAACTAACTTAAACTTGAAAGCATGTAAAAATAACAAGGTTAACAGAAATCTCAAGAAATGCTAATTTCTATCATGGTTTAAATTACTTTTTCCTCCCTCGTTCATACTTCTGGTTATGAGTATATATCAAACAATAGGTGACTCTGAATTAACTATTTATGTAAAAAAAAAAAAAAGGAGTGCTTTTGGCATCGAGAAAGTATGCTTGGAGAGATAACATTTTCAGTTTTTGGTGAAAACAAATTCTCAGGTGCTTTCCAAAAGTGATTTGTGAAGAAATTACTATTGTTATAGGAAAAAATGTTCTTTTAATCAGGCAATAAGATGTACACTCCTTAACCTTTTGGAAAGAACACGCATAGCCGACTTTCATACCTAAAATAATAACAATGCTCTTGACTGTAGAGTGTCTGTCTCCTAACAAATGATGGTTGCTTGCTGACGAATCATCAAAATTTGAGGAAAGAATAGATATCTCAGAACATGGCGCATTCACCCATCTTCTAGGACAAACATGATTGTACTCTTACCCCATCAATCCTCAAAACCCTATTAGCATTAACTGCTTTTCCACAAAACCATCAACATTTCTCAGAACTTGAGCCAAATTTTCTCATGAGTTCTATGTTTTCAGCAATTGTAGACCCAGGTGTTCCAACAAAACCGAGAGATGCACAGCTGCATACACTCTGCTCGACATAAAGAAGTAAATCTGGTAATCTCTGACTGGAACAATACTTTTTACCAATTGTACTATATGAATTTGAAAGGAACCTCTGTCCATGACCAGCTGTCATGAGTTTTATAGCTGCTCGCCTAATCAGCTTATCATTCTCTTTCAAAAAATATACCTTATACTTATGTTTCTCATTAACTAAATCGCCTAAGTAAGTATCGGTCCAATTATCTCCAGGAAGGTCAGTCATTATAAAGATATGAACTGGTAGAGGGCCTTCCTTCCCCAAAGATTCTAGTTTTTGCCTTAATCCTTGAAATGTAGCCTTTTGATGATTCTTAAACTGCCCGTCCAACAATCTGAGTTGTGCACAAAGAAATGGAGCCCTTATGGTTTGTCTAGCAAACTCCTTTCCAGCTATCAAAATTTCAGGGACAAAGGAAAGATGTTTAATCTTCTCCATCAATGATAGAAATCTCTGATTCTGATGAGACTCATGGATATCCACGTATAGTTCAGAACCTTTGTATGTGGCAGAGAAAAGGGTTCCAAATGCCAGCAGTGAGGCCGATTCAGCTTCAGAACCAGGTCCTAGAGTCTTAAATACATCCTTCCGTCTCCTAACATATGATATTTTCTTTTTCTGCTTCAGTTGTTCATCGGGTTGGAATGAATCTAACATGCCGTCTCCATGGCCATCTTCATGGTAAGTCCATACTGTAGTTCTGCAATCCTCATTGACAGCATATATGCACTTTTCAATATTAGAATGGAGCCCAGATAGCAGAGATCCACATTGCTTAAGGCTTTTAGAAACAGAGGAATGCAGCTTTGTATCTGTTGTGCAAGCCAAATCTAAGCTGACACCACACCATATCGACACAAAATCCCTAAGGTCAATCACTCGAACAAGAGAGGAAGAAACGAATGATGAGATGTCTATAATTTCAGCAATGGATATATACCTGCAAGAAAAATGAATATTTATACAGAAAATAAAGTGAAATGCAGTTTCATATATAAAATTTCAATGATACAGAAACCACGCAAGAAAGCTATTCATGCCCTTATTATTATGATATAAAAGGGACTTCAACAATCATATATGAACCAAAAAGCCAGCAACTATAAAAAAATTTTTGTAACGTAAAAATCATGGTACTGTAAGGAACGAATTGGCCAGTATCTGATTGTAATAGAAAATAGCTTAAAATATGACCATTTTTTCCCGATCCCACTGTTAAGAGAGACGTCATTTCTTATAATATCCTACATACATAGGCAGGAATAGGGGAAGGGGAGAGATTTGTCTTGATGGGAACATGAGTATTAATAATGTTTATAATGCTAAAACAGTTATGCTAAACAAATCATACAAAAAAAAAAAGGAGGGCTTTGTAATAATAACTATGGTTGATGCATTGGATGGACGCGAAGAGATTAATATTATACCTCCAAGACTAGAATTTAACTTTCCTCAAAGTTATGCTAAATGAATTATGACCTGTGTCTCATCATTTATTAACACTGAAGAGAGCATAGCAAACTTATTTTTCTTGTTCATTTTTTATTTAAAAGAAACTTTAGTAAATCAAATTTTAATAGATCCAGTCAATCTCATCTTCATCATATGGACAAGTATATACCCAAAGAATCACTTCCAGCTTTCTTCACTAAAAAACTATTTAAATCCCAAAATAACGGCACTTAGTGGCTGGCTCCAAAAATGCTTTAGCAGGATAGCCACTAGTTTGAAATTTTTTAGTTAATATAATGTACATGCAAATAAACTTTCAAAAATGATAAAAATTACTCAAAAGTTTGACTCTTAAACAAAACATACATGTAAAAACCAATAAAAATCAAGCACAAGTTTCATATACAGGAATTATCAATTATCATCTTCTAAATCAAGTCTGCTTTATCATTTTTAATATTATTACATCTATAGTTTCAATTTTGGAAACTAAATTCCAAAAATAAACCTCTAGAAAAGCCTGATGTCTTTGTTTAGAGGAACCTTTTTTAGAATCAAAAGTGTAGCTATCGAGATTGTTCACAAATGCTATTTGGTCTGCTACAGCCGCTACACTAAACTGATATGCTATAGCAGCCCTTGTACAGGGCATGGTGTACTCTGCATTGCTACATTACTATAACAGTGGTATTTAAAACCCAGAAAATCACAAATCATTAATTGACAATGCGTGACAAAACTTACTAACCTTCGACTCTGGACAAGCTCAATCACATGATCCCAAACAGAGATCCGAATATCCTTTGGATCTAAAACCCGAAACTTTGGACAGCTACCTAAAGCAACAGCATGGTGATCCAGTATAGGAGGAACCACCAAAGTTCGATTCAGTATACCAGCCATTAGAACAGCATTCTTGAACTCTGAAAGTTGGTTGCTGAACCCGCTGTGTGGTGCATACCACATGAATTTCTCCCCTAAGGTGAGGGTTTGGCTGGAGCATTGAGGGGTATGAGATGTTGAAATATTGTCCAATCTAGAGAACTCAGAATTAGGTTTGACATAGTAGTGATACAAAAACAAGAACGAGAGGCATATGACAAGGACAGACACAGGAATGAGCGGGAATCTGTAAAGGGGCTTTCTTTTAGACAACATTCTGGTTGGTGTGTTAGGATTCAAAGTATTCATGGATGTGCACTTGTAACACACATTGTTAAATTCCCCACATTCAAGCAAGTTTGCAGAGAACAATTGAGCACAATAATAATTTGAAACTTTCCCATACCTGAAACAAATCGGAATTAAAGTAAGAAAAAAAGGTCTGTAAGCAACAATACCTATTACGAGATCAAATTTGAAATAAAACAAAAAACTAATGTTATCACTAGTGACTAAACTAGTCAGAATTTATAATCTGAAACTTTCCTAATCCTCAAATAAATTCCAAATAATCCGCAAGCAACAATATCTACAACAAGACCAAATTTTGAAAACTAAACTAATGTTATCACTAATGACTAAACTACCCAGAATTTATAGTCTGAAACATTTCCTCTCCTGAAATTCCAAATAAAAATAAGAAAAAAGAGTCCACAAGCAACAATACCTAGACAAGATCAAACATTGAAACATAAAAGGATTTTGTCACTAATGACTAAACTACCCAGAATTTATACTGCGAAACTTCTCCATTCATGAAATAAAATTCCTAATAAAAATAAGAAAAAGGAGTCCACAATCTACAATACCAGTGACAAGATCCAATTATCAAAACATAAACTGATGTTGTCACTGATGACTAACCTACCCAGAATTTCATGTCCAATTCTGTGCTTATTGTGCAATAGTGTATGACTTCTAGAGAATTGGCATTGGAACAAAAGTAACAGAGGTTTCAGATCAAGGGAAACAAATGAGAAGACAGCATGGTGTGAGTGAAACAAGCATAATCGCCTGTGTGAGTGTGGATGAGAGGATGGCCTTCAGGTTGGGTGGCTTCAAAAGTTTAGTCTCACTATATTTGGGCTAGGCGGCTGTTGTTTTTTCTGATACTTCAAGGATATTGGGACATTCTTTAATAGTTAAAAGGGTGATACTCAATTATCATCATAAACAAGAAAAATTAAAAATTAACCTGATATAATTAGACATGGAGGCATCAAACAGTGAAACATGGTAACTTATTGCTTAGTACTAAAACTCATGAAGTTATAAGGATGCATTCTTCAAGTAATAGGTCGTCATTATATAGAATTTCAGTTTGTCTTTGGGTTGCTTTCTATTATCCCCTCATCATTATTAATTGTACTCTAGATATCTACGCCCATTGTTTCCAATACAATTTTTGTCCTGAACTGCTGTAAGTTCTGGAAGAACATTCCCCAAGTTGATTGTCATGTTGTAGTGCAATTTAATGGACATGCTTGAACTGGAGAAGATGAAAAATATGCTCCATTGTATCAAGTTCCTTAAGATTTTTCTTACCCAGAGGCTAGATGCATACTTAGACTATGGTGCTGCAAATTCAACCTTGTTGAAAAGCTACCATAAACATCATTCATATAAGTTATCAATATGCATGGAGAATCGTTTTTTTGGAGTGAACTCAGCAAAAACACTAGAATGAAATTTTCGATTTTTAGGTCACAGATTTATGCAGAACGCACCTGGGTGACCATTGTCGAGGTTCAATGGTTCTCCAACACCACCAACAGATCTGTGTTGATGTCTTTCTCTGGTTTCCACCTTCTCTTTCAGTTCTCGTCAACACCCTCTACCTTCTACCATCTCTACGCGATCTCACTGCTTTTCCCTTTCCCATCTTTGATTTACATATTAAAAAATATGTATTTTCATTTTTTTCAAAGATAAATTATTTAATTATTTAAAATAAAAAATAGATTAATTAATTATGTTATTAAATAAATAAGTTAATTTTTATTTATCAGAAGATAATTAAAAATGATCTTAAAAAATATTAAATAGTGTATTCTTATTTATAAATAACTATTAAAATAAAAGATATTATTATATTATAAAAAAATCATAAAAAATAATTGTAAAATATATAATTTTTTTTATAATTATGTCATAATTAATTTTTATTTATTTTGTAGATAGGTATTTTTTTATATATAGTTATTTTAATCTAAAAAGTAAAATGGTAACAGATTATATACACATAATTCACTTTATTAGTATAATAGATAAAAAATATTATTAAATTTAGCATAGTATATTAATAAAAAATAATTGTGAAATAAATAGTTTTTACAATTTTTTTAGAAATATTTGTTTCTTATTATAGATAGTTAATTGAATTTAAAGAGTAAGTTCTAAAGTTCAAAAAGAGTAAAATAATAAAATAAGTTATACTAGTAAGAGTGAAATGGGTAAATTCATAAAAAAAAAGCCTTATTAATATTTATAGAATATTAATTATTATTAATATTAATTATTATTGATTAACTCAAGAGTTACACCTTCTTCCTCTTCCTTTCTTCTTCTGTGCCGCGGGTTTGGTTGCAACCTCAGAGTCTCAGTTACAGAAACAATGGCGACTGTGGTGCCAACCTCAGAAGAAGACGCGGCGCTCTCCGTAGTTCGATTCGCTTCTGAACTCGCTTGGGCCGATGCCGGTCCTGAGGTATTTTTCTTCCTCTCCCCCAAACCCTTATTATTTGTTTTTCCTTCTTTATTCTAATTGTAAAAGTTTCGGTTTTTATGCTTAATTGAAAAATATTATCGCAAATGTATATTTTTTGTGGGACTTGAGATTGATTCTGAGTTCCATGCCTTCAGAAAGTGAATTCAAGCATTTGGGGTGTGCGAAAAAGCGTTCTGTATTGTCATTTTATGTTGTGGAAGTTTCCGGGATTCGTGTTCATGTTTGGAAAATGAAAGGGTGGGAATGGTTATGTAATTGTTAGATTCGTTTGATAGGTTGAATGGAAAAGAAAATAAGTATTTATGAGGAGGTATTATTGATGTGACACTGATTGAACAAAAGATAACAGAAAATCGTTTACTTTGGGTAGATTGCATGCATTTAGTCTCGTAGAGGAGAGAGGGGACCATGAAGGACACTGGAGGAAGTTGTTAAGAGGAATCACATGCTAAATGATATCTCTAAAGATTTGGTTTAATGTGTAAAATGGTTAGTGTTATATATGCTGCTAACCTCACCTAATGGGATTAGAATTTTGTTGTTAATGTTATTGTGGTTTATGTTGAGGAGTACTAGGACCACGCTCTTCCTAAAACACTCTCTTGGTGGTCAAAATTTACTGAAACTACAAAATCAGGAGAGATAGTCATTAAATAAGTTGTGAGACTCGTCAAATTTTTTGATTTCTAATAAATTTCAATCAGTGGAAGAGAGTTTGTTCCTAGCATTTCTCTCTGTTTTTGTATTTTCGGGGTTTGATGATACATTATTTGTTCTATTTCTGCTCTGTACACTCATGTGTTTTGTTTTGTTGTTAAGTTGTTGCTTGTATTATTTGTGAATTTAGTTCTTCCCATATTGGTTGGTCAGGTTGCTGAGCCACAAGTTAGTAGACTCTGCATGGAGGCTCAAGAGTTCATTGTTATGGGAAAGTGGTTGGAGCTGGCATCATTGATGATTACCTCTGCTGAATTGATTTTCTCAAAGGTTTCAGAAAAAGGTAGAATGCTCTGTTGTGCGACTTGTGGTATTGTATTCGTCTTCCATTTTGGCTTGGTTCTAGTTCCATAGATGAAAAACATAAATCACACATGGTGTGTATGTGTTATGCAATCATCAGAGTTGGATCTTTTGCCAACTTGGCTACTTCGCTTTATTATGGTATCGTTGATGTGTGATCCTCTAATCCTTTTTTCTTGATTATGTTGCATTGGTGGCTTCCGTTTTTGGGCGCTGTATTTCTCATTTTCTTGTTTAGAATCAAATTTATTGTTGCACAGAGAACTGCCCAGAGTGATAGGATGCCATTAATTTTACCATCCCAATGTGACTGTGCTAACAAGTTCTGGTATTTCTTAGCAGATATAGAGTCCATCTTCACTATAATCTGCAATCTTGTCACAAAGACTGAGAATACAGATGAAGTGATGGAGATTGTAAAAGTTATAACTGCAAAAATAGTTCAGCAGCCAAAGGAAAAGCCTGCTGTTCGATTGAAGATGTAATATCAGATGCTAATTGGTTTAACAGTTTTGGTATGCATGCTCTTGTAACTATTTATATTATTGATTTAAAATATATTCTCTTTTCTTTTACAGTTTGATCAATCTGTACAATCTTTTGGAGACTCCATACTGCCAGTTTTATGTCTACATGAAGGTATTGACTTTAGCTGTTGACGGGAAAGTCACAGAATACATTATACCTTCATTCAAAAAGATAGACAGCTTCTTGAAAGACTGGACAATTGGGATACCTGAACAGAGAGAGCTCTTTCTCGCTCTCTCTAATATTTTGAAGGAAAATAAAAGGTACAGCTGCAATGAATTCCTGTTAAGCTCAATTTTATGTGTGTTCTCCTTATCTCTCTTTGGAGTGGGAGTACTACTTAAGTTTCTTCTTGTCAGTAGTACTGTTCTCCCTTTAGACAGCAATCTTCTATCCATCTTTCAATCTCCATTTTTTAATATAAATAATTAGTATTGCATCTCATTTTATCTCAGCATGTCAAAGGATGCTTTTAAGTTCCTGACCAATTATCTTACGACCTTTTTGGGAGAAGATGTGAACGTTTTGAGTGAAGCCAAGGAGGAGGCCACACGTGCAATTGTGGAATTTGTGAGGGCACCTGACATATTTCAGGTACTTTTTTTTATTGTAATCATGAATTTTTGATACTTGAAAGGTTTTATAATCTTACTGCTTCAGCTACCTGCACTGTTCACTTATTTTTAGGAGTTACTGTTGCCAGTAGTAATATCCTCACTTGTTTTTTCAATTGCTTCCTATGCTTAGGTGCTTGACTTTCCAGTCTTTGTGTGTGTGTATAATTAGACATAGAGGTATGAAACACTGAACCATGGTGATTTATTGCTTTGTACGAAAACTCATAAGGTGATAAGGATGTTTTCTTCTTGTTATAGGTCATCATTATTTGGAACTTCTGTTTGTCTTTGTGTTGCTTTCTATTGTCCCCTCATCATTATTACTATATTAGTTGTACTCTAGATATCTAGGCCCACTATTTTTAGTGCAATTTTTGGCCTAGACTTCTGTAAGTTCTGGAAGAGCATTCACTAAGGAACTTCTGTTTGTCTTTTGGGTTGCTTGCTATTGTCCTCTCATCATTATTACTATATTAGTTGTACTCTAGATATCTAGGCCCACTATTTTTAGCGCAATTTTTGGCCTAGACTGCTGTAAGTTCTGGAAGAGCATTCACTAAGTTGATTGTCATGTTGTAGTGTGATTTACTGGACTTGCCTGCAGTTGGGCAACTGGAGAAGGATGAAAAATATGCTCCATTATATCAGCTTCTTAAGATTTTTCTTACCCAGAGGCTAGATGCATACATAGACTATTATGCTGCAAATGCCACCTTGTTAAAAAGCTATGGTAAACACCATTCATAAATTATTAATATTCATCAATAGTCACATGTGTAGGGTTCTGTTCTACTTAATTTTATAATCACAATGTTTTGATGTTTTAGGCCTTGTACATGAAGAATGCATTTCCAAAATGAGGCTTCTCTCATTGGTGGATCTTAGCTCTGATGGTTCATGCCAAATTCCATATGAACTTATTAGGGACACACTTCAGGTGAATTGGTGTTTGATTTCTATGCTTGTATTTGTGTTCTTTCTAGCATGATTGAATGTTGCAACATCCTTTTCAGATCAATGACGACGAGGTGGAACTATGGGTGGTTAAAGCAATAACTTCCAAGTTAATTGACTGTAAGATGGACCAAATGAATCAAGTAATAGTTGTTAGGTATGTTCTACCCCAAATTCTTGTCTCTTTCAGCATCCCACTGGCTTACGCTAATCTGGGGTCGCATGGACATGTTAGCCTTAATGATTTCTGTTCAGCATCATATTCCCCTCAATTTGAAAATTCATTTATTTAGCTATTATACATGATTTAATGCAAGTGTTAAATGTGCAGTCATCCTACTGAACGTGTGTTTGGTCAGCACGAATGGCATGCACTAAGAACTAAGCTAGGATCATTGAGGGTAAAGAATTTCTTGTCTATAATTTTTAGTCATCCTATTTTTGTGCATCCATTCACATAATAAGTATTGCCTTAAATTTATGATCTGTAATATCATGACCAATATGATTGTTGAGTAATTCGATGAAATATTATTGCTTCTACACGCATAACAGGTTTTTGATTGCCTATATTGTGTAATTACTTTTTCCCTTTTTCCAGAGAAATATTGCAAATGTTATCAGTACCATTCAGGCCAACAAAATAACGGAGGATGGGTCTCAGACAGCCCAAGGTTTGGTAGTTCGGTGAGGACATTGTCAACCGAAACAATTGTCTGAATTCCATATCCAGGTGGGATCTTTTTTTAATTTTAAACGGAGGAAAATTGTAATTTATGTTACAAGTTTTCCATTTATTTTAGTTTAGTTGGTTGGTGACTCTAATTGTACTACCCAACTTTGACATAGAAGCCATTTTGATTGAAGTTTTTTCCGTTTCTATGTTATGTTGACCACCTCAGAGTATATTATACCTGTGGATTGTGGTCCTAGAATCAAAATATGATCTTTGTGGACATATCTCTCCATAATATCTTATAAGAGGAAAAAAGTAAGAAGGAAAAGTGAAACAGAAAATTTAGTTTATACGTTAATTAAAAATGAATTGTTTGTGGTGATTATTGTGGTCCTAGAATCAAAATATGATCTTTGTAGATTATTGTGAATTGCAATTCAACTTGGATGTGAAGCTAAGCTCTACTAGGATGTCTTTGACTCACTTGTTTGTGATGAACGTTTAACTTATATTTTGTTAGTAATGTTATCCGATTTGATTGTCAATTGACGGATTAATAAAATGTATTTAATTTTGACTTTATATGATACAATGAATGAAAAGAGTTCAATGACAAAATTGGTAGAACTACCAATATTGAGTTGTAAAAATTGAAATTAAGCCTTGGATCTATGACATAGAAAAACTGAAGGCTTGTTATGAGAAGAACTCTACTTACTCAACAAATTTTTATAATATAGCAATAGCTCAAGCTTATAAACAACTTGTTTATCTATGTTTCTTAACTAACGAGTTTATTATGTAGTTTAAACTTGTTTCATGAAATATCTGCCTTGAACTTTAAATTTTTACATTTTTTCAATTTTTTTAGTTTGAATTAAATGTCATTTTAGCTAAATCTGGGCTTAACATAAAAGCCAAAGAAATACTTTTTACCAAGAATAAATTTTATTTCATAGACTTGAATTTCATATAGGTTAACTATCTTAATAATTTCAAATAAATACTTGTGAACTGATATTTCAGTTGTTAGTATATTAATTTTTATTACATGGGACTCAAACTTAGAATTTATCTTTCTCTCCACTTTTTAATTTTTTATTTCCGTTAGCCACAATTAATGTAGACATCATTATTTTTCTAAAAATATATGGAAAGAGTTATTCTTCTGCGATTTCTGTATGCATTATTAATTAAGATTCATAAATCTCAATATTATAAGAATATTTTATATCTGAACGTAAGTCTTGACCATGAAATCAGAATTCAACCTTTTAATTTCAATTATTTTCCTTTGTTTACATATTAAAACTCATGCAATTCTATAGAATTGATAAATCATTAGTTTATGTCAACTTAATTCAGATCCAAGAACCATAATCAAGACAATTAAATTTAATACTTCACTTTTCATTAAAAAACAGCTAGCTCTTTACATAAAGAGCATTTGCATTTCCCTTGCAACTTTTATCAATTCATACAATAAGTGACTTCATTCTAAGGCTTTCTTTTAGTTACTTCTATGCTTTTTGTCTCTCTTCTCAAAATTCTGATATAATTTACTCTAGTTAGACTTGAACACAACTCAGGTTTGCAAATCTGTCAGACATATATGGAAAACAAAAATTCCGGAAATTCCTGCAGTTACTGCATATTTATTTCTCAGAAACTTTTCCATCTCACAGGAATTATTCTATATATCAACATTTGATACACTTTTAGTACAAAATGATACACAATAATACAATCACCTTATAAGCATTAGTTATTACATACATACACCATCAGATACTATGACAACAACATAAAACAACATCAGATACTATGACAGAAACATAAAACAACAGTTCAGATTTATTCCATATGATAAACTCTATAAAATATGTTCTTAGCAACCCCTGGAGTAATCAGCACAACGCCTTATAGGGCCACCTCCATTTTCATCTGGCAAGCAGCTACGATAACTCAGTAATTCTGGACAAAACACAGCTTGGTTGTTTCTGTTGCCTGTTTTGCCACACACAGACAGGCTCACATCATAGAGCATTCTGTTCACATGGGAATCAAATGAAAACTCTGATTGCAAGTTATTGCCTATGAAACCCTCATACTTGGCGTTCACAACGTAGTAGCTGTGGATCAGAATCATCAGCAACACTAAGGAGAGACCCTTCTTCATTTTGTTGTGCCCTCTTTGTTTTCTCACTCACAAACATAGAAGGCTATGTGCTTTGCAAGGAAAGCTTGGGTCTCTTTATAAGTTTGTAAGTAAAAAAAGTTTATATAGAGTATTGTTCGAAAAATAGTTTAAAAAATATAATTTAAAATAAAATAAATAGCTTTTTTTATGGATATTTTGGCATTGTTGAGCTGGCTTCTTCCTTTTTTCTTTTACTTCTTTAATGGGGGAGCTTTGCATTTATTTCCACTTGCCAATGCACGTGTGTTGTGCATCCTTCAAAACTTTTATCTTCATAATCCATGCATGTGAGTTCAACTAATTCTCTCATTTGGATCTTCCACTTCCTATATCTTTTCCCATGCAAACTTTCAAGTTTGACGTATCATGGTGTATTTTACATGTGATCAAGCACTCATTTTGATGTATTGTGTTCATTTCTTTTTAGTATTTTCAACTTATAAATAATTTGGACTTTTTCTGCACCTATGGAGGTAAAGATAGAAAATATCTAGGTACTAAAAGAAATACCTATCCTCGGTTCGGACGGCTTCTTCCTCTACCTCCATACCTTCTTCCTCCACCTTCATATAATTTTAAAATTCTCAAATTACCCTTCATTAAAATATACAATGTCTGATTTACCCTCATCAACCTCCACCTTCATATATCTCACTTTTCATATAGTAAACTGACAATTTTCTCATATATCCCACTTTTCATATAGTAAACTGACAATTTTCTCATGATAGCCAATTAAGTGAATAAAGAAAGTAAATTTGCACGAATGTAATATAATTGACGAAGTACTGCAGACATCCATTCATGGATTGCAGCTGTCAACATCTTTTTAATCAGAAACACTCAACAATTGTTACTTTTTTCATGGATAACTAAACATGCATGACATAATAGTAACTAGTACACTTGAGGACAATCAATTCACTCTATACTGCATTAAACCAATAGCAGAGTAGAAGCAAAAATGCAGAGAAGAAACCGCTATTAAACCAAGTTGAGCAAAATTATCAATACAGAGAATAAAAAGACTAATCCACCAAATCTTGGATAATTAAAATTTACTGACTGCATACACTAAACTTGCTTAATTATCTCATCATAGCCAATTAATTGAATAAAGAAAGTATGAGCATTTTACATGAGTATAATATAATTCATGCAGAAAAGATACTTATATATATATATATATATATATATATATATATATATATATATATATATATAA
>Ga0099824_1007044_pt1 | contig 15109 bp, 10 predicted proteins | sample SiratrowhiteBW_FD_76837 | JGI IMG/M metagenome (GOLD analysis project Ga0099824, IMG submission 76837) | Root nodule microbial communities of legume samples collected from California, USA - Siratro white BW | ecosystem: Host-associated > Plants > Roots > Nodule | place: USA: California...
TATATATATATATATATATCACATACATGAACAACATTTAGACAAAAATATTATGGATTTTAGAAGGCTCAGAATAAATTGTGCTGTGCTTCTTAATTAAACCCGTTTGGTTGTTTCCATCCTTCATTGTTATCTATGTATTTATAATATATTAACATATTAAGACTTATGTCATGGGTATTTTTAGAATTGTTACGATAATCTGAATTTATTACCAACAATTTTAGAATGTCTTAACTAATTTATGTAAAGAACTAAAATGAGAATAAAATTTCTTCCTAATCAGTACTCTAAATCATCTCATTCTATAATAAGATATCATAGCATCACATATACCTATATTATTAATATCACATTATCAGATTGAGAACACTATAAAAAATGTTAAACTGGAATAACTCTCCAGTATTAAACAAATCAACTCCAAGAGATTTTATAAAAATAAAATATTAGTTGAAAATATTTTTCCAATTTATATCATATTTTTTTAATGGGTCATTGAAAAGTTTTTATTATTGTAATTATTGTTTTCATTTTAACAATTATGTAAGGTGCTTTCTAAATAAAGTTTTTTTAACTAGTAATTTATTGTTTAACGAGTCATTGAAAAAAATTTATAATTATAGTTATTGTATTATATTTCAACATCAAACAATTTAATGAGGATGAGTTTCAATCATTATAAGATTTTTAAAATAATTAGGTTTTATAAAAAAAAATGTGCCACTTTGGCTATTTTCATATCAAAAATATTTCACACGTTTATTTAAATATATTTTAATATAATATTTATTAACTTATTTATGGTTCAATTTTTGTTTTTATAACATTTTCAATTATTTTTGTTTTTATAACATTTTCAATTATTTTTGTTTTTTAACTCTTACGTTTAACACTCAATAAAGATTAACACTTTTTTTCTATATATGTTATAGTTATTATCTCTATCTTTTAGAAACTTAAAAGAAATACACATTCTGTCTTTTTAATTATTATTCATTATTAATATAATTTGTTATTTTCTGCACGGTTTGTATTGAGCATCCATCTACAATTCATTTAGTTCATGTACATTTCCCAATATAATGTTGACTACTTTTTTAATATATTGTTGACTATTTTTCAATATATGTCGTATACTAACTATTGTAATATTTTATAAAAAAAAAATTGTTTTCTTTATAATAATTTCATTTTCAATTGCTTTTAAAAATCCAGTCAATGTTGATAAAAACCTTTTTGTTTATACAATAAGGGATGAAAGTCAAAGTATGCAAGGCTTCCAGATTTCTTCTCCATCAAAATGCATACATATTTGTGTAGAGTTCATTCTCACTCATACTAAAACAAATGAACTAAAACAAATTTTGTCATTAATAATAACATCATATTAACAAATTAATACAATTTAATTTTCAATTACTGCAATTAAGGTCTTTGACTCTTGAGATATTCTTACAAATTTAGATCCTTTAATCACCTGCAAAATTAATCATTGATTTGAATCTTACTCATTCTTAATGGTGGTCTTGTACAAATAGTGGGAGGTGCTGTCTCTATTGTTGTGCTGTGCCAACTCACAAGAGGCCACTTACACCTACCACTGTTAGCCACACAGCTAAGCTTTTAGAATTTGAGTTAAGTTACCTTCCTTCAACCATAATATCCCAACCAACTCTTTCCTCTTCCTCAATCTCTCTACATATATATTTTGATCATACTATTTTTAACACTCCCAAACAACTCACAGCTTTTTTCCCATCACTTTGTGCAGACAATTCTGAGTCACCACTGTGAGCAAAAATGACTGAGGAGCAATCCAAAACTGTGCCTGAGACTACTACTACTCCCTCTCGCCCTCCACCTGAACCTGCTGCTCATGACCCTCCAAAGGAGGATATGGCTGTGGAGAAGTCTATAATTCCACAACCCTCTCCTCCTTCTGAAGACTCCAAAGCTCTTATTGTAGCTGTTGAGAGTATGATACTCTTATATCACTCACCTTTGCTTTTCTCTTGTCACTAATTTAATATCTGCTACCAAAAGGGTGGTGAGATATTATCATATTTCATTGCTTTTGTTTGTTTTATGCTGTTTATCTTGTTTAACTGGCTAAGGTGACCAGCTTTTGTTTTATGCTGTTTATTTTAATATAGGTGAAATTGTTTCTACCTACCACCTACTTGTTTGTGTAATTCAGACAGTTCAGATATTTAAAGCTTTAAAATTTCTTCATCTTTGATCATATTTGTTTTTCTTTGTCTTCTGGGCTTTGTTTTTGATTTTTAACGTTTCATATTTGTAGAAACTTCATTTTCATTTGGGGTACGTTAGACAAACTCCCTACACCTGTGTAAAGTTATTCCAATTGGAAGAAGTTGTTTTTATATTTCCCTTGCTTTTGTTATATACGTGACTTGTACTGTCGAGTTAAACTTTCTGTGAATTTTTTAAATACTTGTTTTTTTTCAGTTTTTTTTTTTTTTTTTTTTTTTTTTTTTTTTTTTTTTTTTTTCTTTTTTTTTTTTTTTTTTTTTTTTTTTTTTTTTTTTTTTTTTTTTTTTTTTTTTTTTTTTTATCAGTTTTCTTCTGCTGCAATTTCCCTGTCGTAGTTCTATCTGAAAGAGTTATATGCCCAAACCGAATTGATGGGTTACCAACTGAATGATAATATGATTCTTGCCATCAAGTAAAGATCTAATTTTGCTTCCTTGAGCCCATAATATGTGGAAATTCAGAGGAAGAAACATCTTCACCTGGCCTTCTAATTCATATAGTATTACTCTATTCACGATTTTATAAGATCTCCCATGTTGATAACTTTTACTTAGCCATATTTATCATCTCTTTACAAGTCACCTTTACGTGGCCTTGGATTTCAAGTATACATTTTGGATGCTGTATACTTAACTTTTGGTTTAATCATATCATAAAAACTCACTTTTTCTTGTCTCTTTAGTTCATATTCCTATTTAATCATCATAATAATTGCTGTAAAGGTTCAATACTTATTATGTTGTGTTGTTAATTGGATTTTTGTCAGAGACTAGTGAAGTTGCCGTAGAGAAACCAATTGAAGGATCTGTGAACCGAGGTGAGTTTGTTTGTCATTGTGATACTTTATTTCTCTTTATGCATTTCATATGCTGGCATTACGTCCTAATTCCCACGCCTTCACTTTCTTCTTCAGATGCTGTCCTTGCGAAAGTTGCCACTGAGAAGAGATTGTCACTAATCAAAGCATGGGAAGAAAGTGAAAAGTCAAAAGCAGAGAACAAGTAAGAACTTGCACAGTAGAAGGGTGGCAAAGAAGCTTTGCATAAAATATTGTTACATTCCCTTTTCATCTCAAATAGAAACTGACCTGATCTTTGCCTGTTTTTGTACTGCACTTGGCATTGGAAAACATTAGAAGTTTGAAAAAGATTTGTAAACATGGAGTTCTAATCATTTGTTTTGCCAAACTAGGTTGTTAGTTAACATCAAATGTTCATATTATTTCATCATAGCATTTAGTTCTTTTAAGCCATTTAACGAGTTTTCTTCAACTAATTTATATGAATTTGATGAGCAGGGCTCACAAAAATATTTCAGCAATTTCAGCATGGGAGAACAGTAAGAAAGCTGCAGCGGAGGCTGAATTGAGAAAGATAGAAGTAAGAGTTTGTTTTATTATCAGTTTTAAGAAATTATTTGTAGTAATTGTAACTTATTATCTAGGTACTTTCTGAAATTGTGTTCATATAATTTTTCTTTTAGGTACTGCTATTAAACATTTTTTTTTATCTTCTGAATTGAAAAGAAAAATGAGCAAACAAGTTTCCAGCACCTACCCTCTCAGAAACTGAAAGAATAAGGGTTTGGAATTAACCATTTCTTACAATAGAAATAGAACAACCACAATTAAAAGTACTTTTATCCTTGTTCTGGAAAGTGATCTTATATTAATGTTTCAGCTTCCCACATTATTACTTTTACAAGAAGGCAATAAGAATATTCTGTCATAAATAATGTTTATTCTAGAGTCAACTTAAAAGGGAATGTAAGCACACTCTAATAATGAGTGTGTACACACACCTTTGGAAGATAGAGAGAGATTAGAAGAAAAAAAGTGAGAAGTGATTCGAAATAAGAAAGAGAATCAATAGAGATAAGAATTTGGATGTATATAATTTAGGTTTGAAAGAAAAATACACCAAATTCTAACATGCCTTGTGAAAAGTAAAATAATTTTTCCAATTCTCATGTCTAAGCTAAGCTAAGACTCGTTGAACTTGGCAGAGATGGAGAGGAAAAATTGACATTTCATTTTCACTGTTTGTGAGCAGGAACAACTGGAGAAGAAAAAGGCAGAATATGGAGAGAAGTTGAAAAACAAAATAGCTACAATCCACAGAGAAGCTGAAGAAAAGAGGGCATTTATTGAGGCCAAAAAAGGGGAAGATTTCTTGAAGGCAGAGGAGACAGCTGCAAAGTACAGGGCAACTGGAACAGCCCCAAAGAAACTCTTCCGTTGTTTCTAATAAGCCTGCTCATCTACAAAAATGTAGCATTACTATTATTATTGCTATTCCTGTTATTATTTTCTTTGATAGTTTATAGCAGTGCATGTGTTGTTTGGTTGTCTTTTGGTGAGTTGTAGTTCATGTTCATTTATTATTGTGTCCATGGTGATACGTTGGAGGTGTGTATATAAGAAATACTTTGTCCTAACAAGAAATTGAATTGTTCAATTTGGGTAATACCAATTTGTTGTACCATTATGCCACTAACCTATCTCATTAGCTCACCAGTCCTTCTGCCTCATTGACAATATGTTGGTTGATAAGGATTAAGTTTCATGACCCAAAAGTACAATTTTGTTCTAAAGTTGACTTTGTCGCCACGCTAATAAATAAGTTTGATGATAACAACTCATTCGTAAGTGAACTTGGTGTAAAAAATATATCAAATCAGGACATTGCTAGTATTTAAGTAAATAAATGACCATAATCACAACATAATGCTGTGTTACTAAAATTCAAAATGGAAACCTGTTTACTTCAAAAGAAAATAGTTGAGACAACTTATTTTTCAACAAAATATTTAATCCAACAGTTTAAAACAAATTTGTCAAGTCATGTCAACACCAATTCTTTCTCATGTGACAATTGAATGCTCAGTACTTATGTGAATCAAAGAACACAACCAACAAACGCCAGCATATACTTTTAAATAGTAGCAACAACTGAAGGACATGGCTAATGTCATTAACTCTGAATCCATTCATGTTTAGTTTTAGCTTCAGTCATCAAGTAGAAGGCAAACTTGAACTCCAGCAACTATTCCTCTATCTATCTTTTTCCCCTCTTCACCAACTATTGAAACCCAGCTACATGGCTAGTGCATTTACAAAAATGAAGAAATCATAAAAGGCAAAGAAATTTTTCTGTCAGTTCAAAGATTGTCTTTCTCTGGAGAAGAGATATGAAAGAAACTATCTTGGTCACATGTAGCATCAAGGAGATTCAAGAAATTATCATTCTGTCCCAAGAATCCAACATCACCATCAGACAAAAGTAGTAGGTGCTTTAGTGCAGAATCTGAAGTATCAAGAAATTCATAATTGCCTGAGTCAGACCCAGCTGGGTCATCAAGCTTTGGTTTGTAGCTACTTATCTGTTCATGAACCATGTTCACATCCTCAATGCGTGGAATGAGGCTACTAGTTCCATTGTTCTTCACCTGCAATGACACATCTGAACAAGACTCCAGTTTAGATGAGGATGAAGGATGTGAGACAGGACTCTGACTCACAACTCCTTCCTTTCCCTTGACCATGCGAAATGACTTTCCAACCTCAGAATGCCAAAGATGAAGAAAGTGATCAGGGCAAGTTGAGTTCGTTGGCCATGAACTGAGCAACGAGGATTCCATTGACAACCTTGCCTCTGCCTCAACTCTTACACTTTCCCATTGTACCATGTGCCGCGTAGAAGGAGATTCAGACTTGACAATAGTTTGATCCAGAATCAGACATGACTGTGTTTCTCTTAAGGGATGACATGATCCAAGGAGACGCTTCTTTAGATGGGTGTTCCAATAGTTCTTAATCTCATTGTCTGTTCTTCCAGGTAACTGAGATGCTATAGCAGCCCACCTAAAAGAATGCACGGTTCAAAGTGAATGTAATATCAAGGACTAATGCAACCAAATATCAAAGTATTAGCATGAGAATATGTAAGTCTTTTGGTTACATTATCATTATCATATTGGGAAACTTAAAACTCCTCCTTTTCCTTAAGTTTTTAATTAGTACATTAAGGATCCATAATGACAAGAGGATTAAGACAAATTGCAACAAGATGAGAACATTGAGCATTGAAACAGAAACAATATCCATTGGAAGTAAAGTGACACATTTTTTGAAGCATGCAACATGTTTTCTAATTATTAAGCAGCTTTTGAGTAAAATAAGCCTTTGGGACCAAGAGGGTTTGGGTATATGCATGTGTATAGTACTATTGTCTGCATATTGAATTTAACAGGCAAATGGAAGAATGTGGTACCTGTTGCCAAGCATGCCATGGAGTTGAACAATTGTACTTTCTTCTTCACTGGTGAATGGGCCACGCTTGATGCCAGGGCGCAGATAGTTTATCCACCGAAGCCGACAACTTTTTCCACATCGTAAGAGACCTAGTTGGAAGCATACATCAATAATTTATCCATTTTTGTAAATTATAACCATGTCTGCAACTCTCTCCTTTCAGTTGACCAATATTTTACACCCTCTGCATATCAAGCTTCAAATCCTTCCGCAAACACAAATTTCAAAAACATTTTTCAAGGGGAAAGTGCAATTAGATCAAAATAAAGTTTTATGCATATGCCAACAACTTAGGTTATGAGAAGTACTGGATGATAACACTATTCGATTGTTTTCAATGGACCATTTCCATGAAGGACTGTACTTACCCACCCCACACTCCCAGAAGAAAAAAGTACTATAACATGCAGAAATCGGTGGCACGAGAATACAACAAAAATCAAAAATAGGATTTTCCTCATTCTGAAAACAGGTCACAATGAGCTTGGAGTTTATTCCAGAGAAAAAAAAAAATGAAAATTTCAGCCATAGGAAAAAAGCTCTACTCTTCCCTGTCTTCAAAACTTTCAAAAAAGGAAAAGAAAAACAAAATACATAAAAGTACTCCTACTTTACAAAAGTAAGGAAAAAGAGAGTGATAAAAGAAATAAGAAAAGAAGAAATGATGAGAAAGTGCACCTGCATGTTTGGGAAGTGTACGCCAACTTCCATGACCATTCTCCTTGATGTAGTCAACCAAGGTCTGGTCTTCCTCAGGAGTCCAAGCTCCCCTTTTGACTCCATGTTTCTCACAACAAGGTGCTTTACCCATCTTCACCACTCATTACCACACCCCAGCAATAATTAATACCACCGCTTTGGTTTTTTTTTTTTTTTGTTTTTACCTTCTGCTTTTAATAATAAGCTTGCACTTGCACACGGTGATGACAATAACAATTGGGTCGGTCAGGGTCTACTCATGGTAACCAAAAAGGGAAGAGAGAGAGGGAGAGAGGGATGTGAAAAGTGAGAGGGAAAGGAAAGAAAAGGCTAAATATTTAATGCATGTGTGTGTAATAGGACAATGGGGCGGCTTAGAGAGGTCCAAGACACATAGAGGGTCACATTTATAAGTAAAAAAACATACATACCCTTGTAAAGCAAAGTGGTGTGGTTCTTAATGGCATGAAATAGAGATAAGAAGGTGAGAATGTGAAGAAGAGAGAAGGGGTGTGCGGAGAGTAAGGGTCACAGGGAAGCCCCACTGAGGGGTCAGATATTGGTGGTGTTTTGAAGGTGCAAAAGGGTTGCAGAAAACGAGGGAAGTGATGATGATGATGATGGAAAGGAAAAGGGTGCATTTGAGTGCATCATCACGTTGAGTGCAATGCAGCTGTGTGTGAGGGTGTTGTGAGGGTCATTTCTTTCTGCAGAAAGAGAGTTTCTGTGAGTAGAAAAGATGGAGCAGTGGAAGAAAAGAAAAGACAGAGAAGAGAAGATATGAATGAGGGAGTGATGGATGGAATTGGAACGGTGAAATGAAAACAATATCCAATGAATGTTTATTGGTTAAAGGTGAAGATGATGTGAACGAGGTGCATTTATGTCCCGAACTGCCCCAACTAGTCAAACCTTGGTCAACATCCCTTCCCTTCTCCTCATATCATTTTCCTCCTTTATTTCTTTTTCATTGTAATTATCTATTCATCAAATTTAAATTTTTATTCTTAAACCTTATAACAAAATAAGGTTATAACAAACTCACTTCATCTTGGTTTATTCTAGACGAGTCTCATTGAATCATCTAGTTTTTTTCTAATGATAAGTTCTTATAAAAGTTACAAATTTCGCACTTGAGTATTTTAATAACTTTAATATATGATTATTGAATTTAATTTTATTTTTATTTTTAAGTAAAAAACACATTTTCAAGATATCTTAACATCACATGGGAATGTTTCAACAAAAATGAATCTTAAATTTAATATTTTTATTCAAACTTAGGTAGAAGATACTCTTATCTACTCTCTCCTTTCTTATGCTTATTTTCTCTTATTATAACTTTCATGATTTCATATGTAAGATTATTGGAATTTAAGGTGAACAAACATTAGATTCTAGTTAATGTTAATGAGATTATAACATGATAAGTTTATATGTGTTGGAAGAAAGTTTAATAATCTTAATTATCTTTGTGGTAGTGAAAATGGTTGGCCTGAGTCAGAAAAACAGTTGGAGAGTTTTCTTTATTTATCTTAAAAAGGCGCGTCACTTTATGACAATTAAAGTGACAATTAAAATTGGTACTGTTACTATTCCGATAAAAGCAATAATATTGTTCTGTGTCTCAGTCTTTTTTCTGATAGAGACAGTATTTTATATTTATCAAAAGAGAAAAATACATAACTAATTATGACTTATCTGAAGTTACCATTATAAATAAATAACAAAGGTTATAAGAGTAAAACTGTACATTTTATTTAACTAGTTAATCCTAATCTCTAGATCTAAGTATCAATCTTAGCATTGGAGTGTCTTCAATACCTTTTGCTAGATCTGAGTATTGACTCTAGCATTGAAGTGCTTTCAATACCTTTTGCAGGTACCTCCTACTTGTTCATATCCATCCTTGAAGACACAATACTAAAAAGATAATAATCTTTATAAGAAAATATTTTTTATTGAGTAAATATTACAAAAATCAAATTAGTCATGAAAAAACATAAAATAATAATTCTTCTTGTAAATGATATCAATTTACTATGACGGGATTAGATGGATCAAGTAACATTCAAATTAAATTATAGTGATTAGGTTGTTATGTTCTTAAATAGAAAAAATTGGACTCTAACTAAAAGCTATAACTTTTGATCTAATAATAAATATTTAATCTAACAATTATTACAAAACTTAAGATGACAAGTTCTATTTTCATTAAGTTAATTATTTAAAAGAAAATTAGTGTGATAATATAATAGAATATTTCAATCTCTAATAAAATAATTACTACTGAAAAGATTGTTGCATATGTTTATAACTTTTGACCTAATGTTTTTTCATAAAAAAATAATTAAAAAAATAGATTTAAAACACTCAATAAACATTTAATATGAACTTAATTAAACTGTTTTTTTTAACAGAAATACAGAAGTAAAAATTGCATAAAATAACCATTACTTCATTCAGATAAAGGAATTCAACTAAAAAAATATATAAAAAATAATACTTAATAAAAAATTATAATTACATTATTTTAATTGAAGGTTAAAAAAATTAATTAAAAAGTATACAAATTATAAAAATTTAATCAACCAAAATTTTATTTAGAGTTCAATTAAAAATACTTAATTTCATTTGATTAAAAATGTTTAAATTTATTCTTTATTAAAACTTAATTAAAATAGTAACAATATAATGAAAGAATAAAGGATAAGAATATTATTTTTTATTTTTTTAAAATTAAACTCTTCAGTTTTCTCATCTTTATAAAAGAAAGAACAAACCATTTTTAACATGTAATTTATAGACAAAAATAATAAAAAAAATTTAATGAAAAAAATTAAAATTTATACAAAAATTAAAAAATATAACGAAATAAATAATTTTACTTTCCCAAATTCAGATCTAAATATCAGAATTTCTAAGTGCTGATATTCCTACCAACATCCATAAACAACAAAGATTATATCTCTTCACAGACAGATCCAATAAATACTAACGAGCAAGGAGTATACCTAAGCTAAAAAACTTTTTTTACAGAATAAGAAACTCATTTACAAAACACTCTTACTGACTTGAGCGTCGGAGAGTCTTTCACAGGTACTCCCCCATTCGGTTCAGCGAGCAAGGAAACTAGGCCGGATAGGAGTCGGGAAGGCGACGACATCTCCAACTCGATAAGAACAATATTAATTGTCCTACAATGAGATTAGATGGATCAAGTAACAATTAAGTTGAATTGTGGTGATTAGGTTGTCATGCTCTTAAGTAAACAGAATTGGACTGTAACTAAAGGCTATGGCTTTTGATCTAATGAGAAATACTTAATCAAACAATTGATACAAGAGTCAAAATCACAAATTCAATTTTCAATGAGTTAATTATTTAGGAAAAAATTAATGTGGATAGTACAATCAAAGAGTTCCATTTCTAGTAAAATAATTACTACTAGTTGCATATATTTATAAATTTTGATCCAATAACATGATTGTTATTTTCATAAAAGATTAATTAAAAAATAATATATTTTAAACACTCGATAAACATTTAACATGAATTTAAGTAAACTGTTTTTTTACTTTCTTTTTTACAGAAATGCAGAAGCAAAAACTACATAAATAACCATTACTTCATTTTGATAAAAGGAATTCAACTAAAAAAACATAAAAAATAATACTTAATAAAAAAATTTCTTTTGTGAAGATCTTGACCTAACTGTAAAAAAGAAAGACAAGTGCGAATAAAATTTCTCTTGAAAAAAATATGAAATAAAATACAAAAAAAAGCAGTCATTATTTTTTTCTTTAAAATAAAAGAGAAAGGAAGTCTGCAATATAATGATTACAAGAGACATTGACCATTTTTTTAAAAGGAAAAAATAAATATATTTTTGTAAATACATCCTCCTTTGAAATTTTATAGATACATTATCTTTTGAAATTTTGTACATATATCAAATTTTTATACATATATTTTTTTAAAAAACCTTTTGTATATATATTGGCATTGAAATTTTTTTATAAATACATTCTCCTTTAAATATTTGTGAGAAAAAAAAAACATTTTTGAATATATATTCTCTTTTAAAAATTAATACTTATTTTTCTAAAAAATAATACATTTGAGCATAGATTATAATTGAAAAGATAAAAAAAAAATCAGAAAAATAGAATGTAGAGCATTCATTCATGCATATCATTAAATAATTAAAAATAATTTCGAGGATCCATTATGAATTACCAAAATTAAAAAATTTTGAAATTTAAAACATAGATTTCCATGCATCTATATATGCATTCACAAAATGTTTTATGTATTTTTCTAGCATATGCATTCCCAAAAATTTCATTTATATATGCATTCTAAAAATGTTTTTTGCACGCATTCATATTAAAAAAAATAAAAATAAATCTAAAAAAAATCATGCATTTCTAAATGCAGTTTCTCATAAAAAAGTATTCATTTAGAAATACATTATATATGCATTCATAATTTTCTCATAAAAGAAAAGTTCATTCAGACATACATTATATATGTATTAAAAAAAACCATGCATTTATAAATGCATTTTCAAAAACAAAAAGTTCAAAATTTTATAAATGCATTTTGTCACAAAAAATTAATTAAGTTTTAAAAAAAAATGTGGTAAGTCAGTTGTTTATGGATCATTGAATTCACTATATTGTGAATAATATAATGGGATCATTAAATCAAAATGTTTAATAAATGTAAAGATTGACTTTTCAAAAGAAACATTTGCATACAAGGTGCTTGTTAGAAATTTCCAAACTTCCTAAAGTTACAAAGCTCCCCAAAATTTGTATTTGCCCAAATGGTTACCATTACCTACAAATTTTTTCATTGGGACAGAATGTCTGTTGACCGATCTCCTATCTCTATACTTCAAGAGTATTAAAAAAAAAAAATCAAAAAGTAGTCTGTTAGATTGAAAACCCAAAAGGGCCATTTAAGCAAAAGATAGGACAATAAAAAAAATGATGACACGTGTAGCAAGTCATTAATTTTGTTACATTGTTAAACTCTTTGAAAATCAAGCGATCATGATTCAAAATGATATATGACCATGTTTTTTCATCCCCAAACACTTTTACACATACTTTGCATTCTCTTTTAGCCAAAAATAAAATTTTCTTTCAAAATATCCTAAGCAAGGATCATTAACATGTCGAAACTCAGTCTAAGATCCCAAGGATGAAATTCATAAAAAAAAAGTGTGTGAAAAGCTCTTAATTCATAGAAAGAGTATTATCAGAAATGAATGTTCTACATCAGAAACTTTTGAAAAATAAAAGAAAAAAAAGAATGGTAGAAAAGAAGAAGGAAAAAAGGAAAAATATAGAAAAAAAAGCAAAAAAAAGTCTAAAAAAGGAAAAAAAAGAAAAGGAAAGAAAAAGAAGTATGATGATGGAAAGCTCATTAAAAAAGGATGTTGATTGCTTACAATATTGGTTGATTATCCTTGTTAAACCTCTCAAGCCCACAAATAATTTTTGAGCCTTTATATCCTTTCCTTTACAATCCTGTAACCTCTAGCTACATTACAAGCCTAATAAAGTCAAACGTGGTTGTAATGATTTTTAGAAAGTTTAGCTTTGTAACAAGAGTACGTGACAGACAATATGTGTTAAAAAGAATGAAAAAGAAATGAAAAAGAAAAAAATGAAAGAAAAATGAAAGATGTCTACTAATTGCCTTTCTCAGAAAAGAGTCATCTATACACAAGTCAACTGAGATTGAGATATCAGAAGTAAAGGGCAATCCGATTTCAATACCCTTGTTTTCCCTCACATATATCACACATACCAATTGGGACAATCTAATTTCCATCACCTTTGCCTTCCCTCATCTTAAATTTGGTTTCATTCATATCTTGTTACCTCATTTTTGTCACCTTACCAAGATAGTAATTTTTCACACAAATCTCATCATTCCCCATGTACATACAAACTGGGGCAGCTTGCATTAATTGTCTTCCTTTTAGGACTAACCTTTTACACTACCCTTATTTTCTTTCAGAGCTTAAAGCTCACATAGCCAATCCATCACACCAAAACTGGAACAATCCTGTTTGAAGATTTGCTCTCCAGTATCTTTCAAATATCTCAAACTCCCTAAACACTTACCTTTTATCCATGGGCTTAAGCATGCATCTAAACCGTGTTTCCAAAAGGAAAGTTGATAGTTACACCATATTGACATTAGCTTCAAATGATCTAGATTTTCTAAAATAAAGATAGAGGGAAATTGATATATAGTGAATTCAATGATTACCCAAGAATTTCTGATTCTACCAATAAAATTTTGAAAAAAGAGAAAAGAGAAACTTTTGTACATATTTTCACTTTGAAGTTTGTACATATTCTTGAAATCTTTTAAATTCTCTATACATATGCATTTAAATAAAAAAATCATTGAAAAAAACTTTTGAATGTAAAAAACAATATATATTTGGAAAAATATTTGTACATTTTTTTAATAAACATTGGAAGAAATAATTAAAATTCTTTGTACATAATTTTTAAAACATTTGAAAGTCATTGAAAAAATATTTTGTACATACCTTCTCTTTTAGAAAATTTGTACATATCTTTTTGAAACATTGTCTGTGAAAAATTTACTAAAAAAAAATCATTTGTCAAATCATTGAAAAAATTACAAATACATTAGCATTAAGAGAATTTAAAAATAAAAATAGAATTTCATGCATTCTTCAAAAATAACAAAAAAAAATCAAGTTTCATGCATTCATATATACATTCTTCAAAAATAATAAAACAAAAAAAATCAAATTTTATGCATTCATATATGCATTCTTAAAAAATAATAAAACAAAAAAAATAAAGTTTTATGCATTTATATATGCATTCTTCAAAAATAACAAAAAAGAAAATCAAGTTTTATGCATTCATATATGCATTCTTCAAAAGTAATAAAACAAACAAAATCAAGTTTTATGCATTCATATATGTATTTTTCAAAAATAATAAAACAAAAAAAATCAAGTTTTATGCATTCATATATGCATTCTTCAAAAATAATAAAACAAAAAAAATCAAGTTTTATGCATTCATATATGCATTCTTCAAAAATAACAAAAGAAAAGAAAATCAAGTTTTATGCATTCATATGCATTCTTCAAAAATAGTAAAGCAAAAAAAATTAATCAAGTTTTATGCATTCATATATGCATTTTCGCAAAAATAATAAAACAAAAATCAAATTTCATGAATTCATATATGCATTTTTCAAAAATAATAAAACAAAAAAAATCAAGTTTCATGCATTCATAAATACATTCTTAAAAAAAAATCGAAAAAATAAAGTTGCATGCATTCAAACATGCATTTTCATTCAAAATAAAATAAAAAAAAATCAAAGTTCTATTCATATGTGTATTATTCAAAAAAGAACAAAAATAAAAAATTCACATTCAAGCAAAGTTTCATGCATTCAAATATGCATTTTTAAAAAGAATATAATCCAAAATTCACATTCAAGCAAATTCCAGACATTCAAACATACATTTTCATTCAAACTAAAAATTCAAATTCAATCAAAAACTCTATGCATCCTTAAAAAAAATAATAACAAAAAATCAAACTTCATAGATTCAAACATGCATTTTCAAATTCAATTAAAAATTTCATGTATTCATCAAGCAAAAAAAAAAATTTCATGCATTCTTATATGCATTTTTCAAAATCAAAAATTAATATTCAAACAAATTTCATGCACTCAAACATGCATTTTTCATTCAGAAAATTCACAAAGTTTCATGCATTCATAAATGCACTATTCAAA
>Ga0099824_1007046_pt1 | contig 15102 bp, 6 predicted proteins | sample SiratrowhiteBW_FD_76837 | JGI IMG/M metagenome (GOLD analysis project Ga0099824, IMG submission 76837) | Root nodule microbial communities of legume samples collected from California, USA - Siratro white BW | ecosystem: Host-associated > Plants > Roots > Nodule | place: USA: California...
GAAATATTTTATATATATATTAATAGATATATTTATAAATATAATTTTTTTTTTTTTAAAATATAATATATATATATATATATATATATATATATATATATATATATATATATATATATATATATATATATATATCAATTAACAGATAAATATTATAATAAAAAAATTTGAAATTTATTCAATTATTAAATACTTTTTATATCAATAAAAATACATATATTTTTGTGGCGAAATTGCATTGAAACCTTTGGCTTATAAGATGTGGGCAGTGGGCATATCTACGAACACCATAGGCGACATCGAGCACCTGTGATTTCACAAGGAAATAAGACCATTTGGAAAATTTTAAGAAAAATATTGATAGAAAAAGAAAAAAAAAATATTAATTAAATACTTTATCAATTAAATTAATTTGTATATTATTTTCTCCTTTTTCTTTTTAAGTGTTTTGGAAAAACTGAAAACACAATAAATTTTATTTATTTCAATAACTATTTATAAAATTTTCAAGTTTATCTTTTTTTATTTTTATATCACAATAAATACATAAATGTAAAAAAGGTAAATATGTGATGGCTCTATGCGAGTTTTATTAAAAAAAATGAAAAAAATATAAATATAAATGATAAAAAATAGTTAATGCTGTCTTAAATTTTAAAAATAATGATAAAATTAATATTAAAATTTCTAAAAAAATAAGATCCCTAAAAGGAATAAAAAAAACTTTTTTTTTGTTTGAAAAAATATTTAACTTTTTATTTTCTAACTTTCATGAATGTTAACACCAAATTTTATTCGATGAATATAATAAAACTTTAAAAAATGTAATTCTAAAAGAAATAATATATATATATAAAGAATGAAAAACATAAATAAACATTAGAGGTGACTTATTTATTTATAATTACTTTTATCATTCATCGTGACTTGCGATTCTAATTGCGATAATGGACAAAATATAAAATTTATAAAACAAATCATTAAATACGTTAATTGTTTAAGCGTGATACCCGACTTAATTGATTATATATAAAAGAGAAAACTATCTTTATATAGAAACAAGAGTAAACACTGATTATCATAAAATTTTATTAAATTATTAAAATTCATATATAATTTTTTTTATTTAAGTAATATTTAATTACTGCATATATAATTATGTGATAATATTTCTTTCTCATCATCTATGTGATTAAACATAAAGAATCACCTTCAAAGTTTCATTATGCTTCATTGCTCTTCACTTGTTCTTGCTCTAAAAGGGCAATCCTTCACAATATAAAATGAGATATAGACATTAGTGTATGACATATAGACATCACAAGTTTGAGGTGTCTCAACAAAATCATGGAAGTTTGATGTTGCAGAGAAGGAAAGGCAACTTAAATGAATGGAAGAACAATCATAAGAGCCCTCATCTTCCCCCCACAACAACAACAACATTGTCGCAGGTTGCTCTGTTTCTCAACCTCACCCTCCTACGACGTACAAACATGCGTTGCCACCCTCCAATCATGTGCCCACAATGCAAACCTCTCCAAGGGCAAGGAATTGCACTGCCACTTGCTCAAAAACGCCTTCTTTGGATCCCCACTCATCATCACAAGCCTCATAAACATGTACTCCAAGTGCACCCTCATGGATCTCTCCCTCAGAGTCTTCAACTACCCCACCCATCTTGACAAAAATGTCTTTTCCTACAATGCTCTCATTGCTGGTTTCGTTGCAAACGCCCTTCCCCAACGTGGTTTTGCTCTATATAAGCAAATGAGGCATCTGGGTATCGTTCCTGACAAGTTCAGTTTTCCCTGTGTCATCAGAGCCTGTGGCGATATTATGGAGGATTTGGAGGTTAGGAAGATTCATGGGTTGTTGTTCAAACTTGGGTTGGAGTTGGATGTGTTTGTTGGCAGTGCGTTGGTTATTACGTACTTGAAATTTGGGCTCGTGGGAGATGCACATGAGGTGTTTGAGGCGTTGCCTGTGAGAGATGTGGTGCTTTGGAATGCAATGGTTAATGGGTACGCGCAGATTGGGAGGTTTGAGGAGGCTTTGGTGGTATTTAGGAGGATGGAGCTGAATGGGGTGGTTCCTTGTAGATACACTGTTACTGGGGTCTTGTCGATATTTTCTGTGACAGAGGACTTTGACAGTGGACGTGCTGTTCATGGGTTTGTAACAAAAAGGGGTTATGAATCAAGTGTTGTTGTTTCTAATGCGTTGATTGATATGTATGGAAAATGTAAATGTGTTGGTGATGCGTTGCGTGTGTTTGAGGTGATGGTCGAGAGAGATATTTTTTCATGGAATTCGATCATATCAGTTCATGAACACTGCGGTGATCATTACGGAACTTTGAGGCTTTTTATTAAAATGCTGGTAAAAGGGGTTCAGCCTGATTTGGTTACTGTTACAACAGTACTTCCGGCTTGTACTCATCTTGCAGCGTTGATGCATGGTAGAGAGATACATAGGTATGTGGTCGTAAATGGGTTGGGGAAGGAAGAAAGTCACAATGATTTTGATTATGTTTTGTTGAACAACGCTTTGATGGACATGTATGCAAAATGTGGAAACATGCCAGATGCATGCATGGTTTTTGACAATATGAGGGAGAAGGATGTGGCCTCGTGGAACATCATGATCACAGGTTATGCAATGCACGGTTATGGTGCTGAGGCATTAGATGTTTTTTCTCGTATGTGTCAAGCTCAAATGGTACCTAATGAAATCAGTTTTGTGGGATTGCTATCTGCGTGCAGCCATGCTGGCATGGTGAAGGAGGGGCTCGGGTTTGTATCAGAAATGGAATCAAAATATGGTGTTTCTCCATCCATTGAACACTACACTTGTGTGATTGACATGCTTTGTAGGGCAGGGAGGCTCATGGAAGCTTACGACTTAGCGCTAAGAATGCCATTCAAGGCTGATCCTGTAGGATGGCGATCTCTGCTAGCAGCATGCCGTCTCCACAAGGACAAAGACTTGGCTGAGATTGCTGCTAGTAAGGTGATTGAACTTGAGCCAGGCCATTGTGGAAACTATGTGCTGATGTCAAATGTTTATGGAGTGGTTGGTCAATATGAGGAAGTGTCAGAGATGAGGCATACGATGAAGCAACAAAATGTGAAGAAGAGACCTGGTTGTAGCTGGATTGAACTTGTGAATGGTGTGCATGTTTTTATAACGGGAGATAGGACTCATCCTCACACTGACGCTATTTATGCTGGCTTAAACTCGTTGACATCTGTTCTGCAAGAGCATGGCTATGCCCCCTTTGTCTAGCATTTGGTTTGCAAAGAAAGTTAAGGCATGAGTCCATGACATTCTAGATCAAGTTCCTCATTCATAACTGATATTAACTTTAACAAGATACTCTTTTTTCAGAGCTTCTTTTCATACTTTGAAAATGTTAAGATAGTATAAAGGTGTCAATGGAAAATCATATGAAGGGCATTTTCTGTCATCAGCTTTTGTATTTTCAGACTTACTGATTTATCACAATTTAAAATTAATGGAACCTTTTTTTGGTTCACATTAGCTTCTCCACTCATGTTTAGGGGGGGTAGAAAATTGTGAATATTTTTTAGTAAAACTTGTTATTATTGAAAATGAATAATTAAATGGATATCATACTATGGGAGATAATAACGTACACAAGATTGCAGTTTATATAATGAAATTGTATGGAAAGGTAAATAAGAAGTGGGAAAAATATAACAATTATATACTTACTGAAATAGTTATTAATATCAAAGCCATCTTAGCTCAGTGGTAGAGCGCGTGGCTTTTAACCACGTGGTCGTGGGTTCGATCCCCACAGACGGCGAAAAGTGTATTTTTTTTGTCTAAAACATGCTTTGTTTTCTTAAAATTTAATTATTCTATATTCATTTAAAACATAATAGAGCATATGTTTATTTTAATAAAACATTTGATTTGCTACTTTAGTTTATTCCAATTCAAAACCTTTCATAAAGTTGCGAACATTTTTTATTTACAAAATTTTACTACAAATAAGCTCGCACATGCATTGAGATTTGTGTTTTAAATGGTTATGAAAACATATTATTTGACTAGTTTTGAATTATTTAAAGTTTGTTAAAGTGTGAGTTCAAATGTGTATGATATTGATAAATTAATATTGAGTACTATAGAGTTTGGAGGAGAAGAATAGAAAGAAGCAAGGATAAAAGTAAAACCATTGGTGATAAGTTGAGGAGAGAAGGGAGTTAAAGTTACATGATGAAATTCAGCGCTAAAACCATTGCCATGTAATATAATCTTCCAAGTATTAAAATCGTCCTAATTAAAATCTCAAATATTACAAAAACCTTCAACTTGATCCCTGAACGTTTACAAAATGGATGAGAAACTAAATTGGTGATATCTAATACTTGAGATATAGTAGGGTAGTTTTATTACTTCAAAGAATATTCAGGAGAATCGGTAATGCTTGAGATTCCACAACTCCTACCCCAATGAACCAAAAAAAGTGGAAACACTATACTTGCACTTATAGCCATTAAACAAAACTATTGTTACATGGATAGGACAACGCGTTTCTGGTAAGATTGTAAAAAAGAATATACATATATTTCCTTATCCTTCAAAGACGAACAAGTCAAAAAATGGCAATGAAAATTAAACAGGAACAGATATTGAAATGAATCTTGAATTTCTTCGAAGCCAAGACGGATTTGTATCACGATCCTACCTTTTATGTGTGAGCACAAATGAATTTATAGAAAATTGGTTCAAATTCCTTCGGGGTTAATCTCCCCTTTCGTCTGCCAACCTCCGATGCAAACCGACACTCAACGTTTATATTTGATGCCTTCTTTGAGGATACTACTTCCCCCACAACTACAGAAACATTGCTCCAAAAAAGAGATTCCACGTTTCCCAGTACCCTTATTTTTAATCCACATTTTTCATCATAGCCAATCCAAAGGGAAACTGTCTGTGGAATCTGTGGTGTTTTGAATTTCAAACCTGTATGTATCAAAGAAATTTCCGATTATTATATAAATTTAAGAAAATGAGAAAGCATCTTTGATCCACCCTCCCCCACTTCTGTTCTGAAAAATCATTGGCAAACTTCATACTTGATATGCATTTTTTAAGCTTTAAGCAAAATGAACAAGCACCTAAGCACCCAGATATTATATAATGTAATCCTTTCCCAAGATTCTCGATAAAGTATCAAAGAAATATCCCTTTACAAAGCAAAATAGAGGCTTACCGTTGAATGAGGAATCAAAAGCAGAATAAGTGAGATGCAATACAGAGAAAGGGAAATGACAATTCCAGTAATAAAATTATGCAGCAGCCGCCGATTGTCTTTTGTAGGTATGAACACCGCCTTAAGTGTATTTGTTAATTCAAAAAGTCGATGAGATACCTGCAAACCATGTCAAGATAGCAGTGCAACTTAGTAATCGGTATAACGTCTTTCATGAGACTTAAATACAAATAATAGAAATAAACGTGTGGAAGGAAAGAAGAGAGATCCATACAAAAACGTATATAGCAGTTGTAAGCATGAAATTGAGCATAGGATACTCTGGTATAAGACAAAGAAGCCACTTGGGCTGTCCATTTGGCATGTTAGACCTGCAGGCAAATAGGAAGTTATGAAGCTCTTACAGAGGTGAAGTTTGTTCACAAGTTTATGTCCAATATAATATTTTCCTATGTATTCTCGATCGATCCAATATACCAAGTCATAAAGATGCAACAAAAAAAAAAAACAATAAAATAACAATATCCATGCTGAAAAATTCATCTATGCATGCGAATTCCAGTCTCTAAAACCACGACTAACTGCAGGCACTACTGAAACTAAGACGTGATCTACAAATCTGATAAAATTAGCTAAGCACTATTGCTACTGAGCTGGGTCATCGCTAAACATAAAGTAACAATTCCAATTAAAGGATCTTCAGCAATGAAAATATGAAGCAAATAAATGTTATTTGATTCATCATTCACTTGAGAACATAGAAGGGTCTGAGCACACATCCGTCAGACCAGAATAACTCTTTTATAATTGTGTATAAATGCTTTAAGAGCCCTCTTAATGTAACACGGACAATAACATAGGGAGAATGGTTCAGTATGCATACACACCTTAACCAAATATGAAACTGGGAAATGTATGTCTCCAAAGTAACCTTGCCAAGCCACCTGATACAAAAAAGGAGGAAATTAAGAAACAAAAAAAAAAACTGATAGCTGTCACCAAAAAAAAAATGTGCCAAAACTAATCAACATGGTATTTCAATAATTAAGGTAAAGAACACATACGCAAAGAGGGTCAAAGAGAAATTCCGAAGCCGCTGACTGAAATTCCTCAAGCAAATGTATACACTGAACATAATAATAATAATAATAAGTAAAAGATTCAATAGAAGGAGATGAAAACAAAAATATAATCACATCTCATATGTCACTCTAGGATTCCTATCTTCCAAGCATAAAGTAAAGAAACAAAGAAAACATGAAGAACAACAAAAAGAATAAAAGAAAAAGATAACACTCACGTAATTGGAATCCATGAGGTGTAAGGGTGGAGTTTGTTGTATGAGACCTTATCCAGCTTGTATATGTATTCATACCATAAGTACCCAACCTAGAAAAGATAAATGAAAAAGAGATGTTCTTGTTTACCATTCTTGGTCTACATCAAAGAATATTGAAGTATAACATAAGAGAATAGAAAACCATGAATAATCTTATCAATTTATTGTAAGACATGTAACTCACAAATAATGCAGCAGAAACGATGGCAGTTTTGATGGCAACTCTCCTCTTGGTTTCACTCTCTTCCAATTTTTCCATCCATTTCTCAATCTGAGATAGTGAAATATTTCACATTTAAAATAGCTGGACCAAATATTATTAAGGAAAAAAAAATAAAAGCAATGTCCCCCACACAAGCTGGTTTTCGAGATTACATTAGGGTGAAAGTATGCATAAATCATTCCAATTATCCAGATGTAGCGATCAAGCCCAGATCTAAAATGCCACTCATGCATTCGAGGGAGATCTGGCTTTGCAGGATCGGTATAACCTGCCACACAAAAGTTAAAATTATGCACTTGCAGTAAACATCATGTAAGTTCATATTATCAAATCGACTAGAAAATTGTAAACAGACTACAAATATAAACATCCACTAAGGGAGAGAGAGAAAGGACATATCAATAGATTATTTTTATAAAATAAATAGTGTCTTTGACACAAATATATATTACTATCATTTTGATAATAACATTATTATTTTGAAAAACCCAAGTCCCACATTGACTACAAATAGTGCCATAACAAGAACTAACGAAGTTTATGCACCCCTCACTTTACAAGTCAATTTCGGAAGGATGAATTGGGCCCAAAATCTAAGAATTATTTTATAATGTTGATTGCAATTACAGTTAACAAGAGGCAAGCTTCCACAATTTTAAGCAAAGTACAACCATTCAATTCAAGGCCCACAAACTTTTAGGGGCTAGGGTTGAAAAAGAGCAAGTTCGAGGCTATTGAGTTGGTCTGGTTGATCCAGATGGCAAGCTCAGAAATATGAGTACTTAATAAGGAAGAGTCATAGCAAAATGAGCATAACCAAAAGTTGAACCAATAACAGAGAAGTGCAAGTTACGTATAATATTACTCACCCAAAAAGAAAGCAAATGGGCTCCAAAATATTTCAAAGAATCCAGGGATTTCCCAAATCAAGATCACCACAAGAAAGCATGCCAGAATCTTTGCAGCTATCACGGAGGGAACTTCATTATACTTGTTATATATACCCAATGCTCCATACACCATCAAAGTGAAAAGAGTGTGCATTGGACATATATAGTAGAGCATATAGTCATTGTTAAGCACAATACAGCAGAAGGCCACAAAAAAATTAAGCCGCCACATCATCTGCATGGAATTTTATGAGTTAGGTATATTGTTTATGCAAAAAGACTGACAGGAATAGGATAGACACTGGCACATCAAGTATAATAAAAATTGTATTTAAGGTCAAGGACTCATTTACCTGAGCAAAACGTGCAAGGCTAAAATCTTTTCTGACATAATAATAGGAGAAGTTGCCAAATCCAGTCATCCAAACATATGCAGCAATGAAAACACGTATTGCATTGTATATCTCCGTCGCAGCAAAGTAATGATACATTAAAAAGAGGACCTGAACAAATAGAATAAAAGCTTGAACAGATGAATCGGTATATAGAACTCAGACAAAATTTAAAATGTAGTTTCTAATGAATTATGGCATTTTTTAAGCAATATACAAGAATGCTACATATAGAGATACATCAACTTTAATTTCATTTCAATAACTACAAACAAGCCCTGGCCTTAATTTCCACCACAATCACACATCATCAAATAGCTCCAATTTTCACAGTTACTTATCAGCATTGGCTTGAAATTCGCACTTGAATTAATTGGAAAAGGTGAATGAGCAAGATTAATAAGATACTGTCATTGTGGAAAGTCGGTTTGGTGTTATGCCAAAAGAATCTACAAATTCATGTAGTCGATTGGTCAGTCAATCTCACCTACTGGGATACGAACTTTGTTCCAACATTTTTTTCACAAAAGTACGCAATTGCAGAAGGTATAACAATGTTTATTCCAGTATAACACATCAAACTTTAAACAATATCAGGTAACCATAAAAAATAGCATCTTTGTTTACAAGTTTTTGACATCAGTTCAAAAGGGGAGCTCACCTGCATCCATCCTTTCCACTCCTCTGTTTGATGCCGATTGAGGTAAAGTATGTTTTTTCCAGAAAACGATGATGTGTCGTTATGTTTCTTCAATGAACTCAAAGCTGAAACTATAATCAGAAGAAGGTAGAGGAAGATGAAAAGATCCCGACTGTAGTGCTGTCCAGAGAAAAAGGGATTGTCAAGCAAGTAAAATAATTATTAGTTTTAAATCATATAAATATATAGACCACTAGTGCAGATTTAAACACGTATCTTCAGATAACATAGAATTAATTAAGCATTCCCAAATCAAGCAGTGTACAGTATATACCTAACCAAGGCAGATAGCGATGGTTGAAGAAAAAATATTGCATAAAAGTTCGTTGGACTGTGAAGTTATGAATTGTGAATTAAGTTAAGTGTAAAACACTACAGGTAAAACATGTTACAAGATATGTCTTCCCAAGTCAAGCCTCTATCATGGAATGAATGATAACAAACCAGGTGTAAAGCAATGATAAAGCAAAAACATTGACAAATAAAAGTGTATTGAGCTAAGAATCATAAATCACGAAATAAGATTAGCGCAAAAACTACCAAAGAGAAAAATTACACTGAAGGTGAAACTTTTTACAAGATAGCATGATTTTCAATTACTTGTATGGTTAGAAAAATTAATAACAAAAAAGTGTGTGAAAACTAAAAAGCAAATAACTATAAAGCATACAAAAACTGAATATGTCATGGAAAAAGAAAAGGTTCCTTTATGCATATCACTTCAAAACAATATTTCAAGTTGTAGCTCACACAAAACCTACTGGAAACATAATAACTGGTATACAAGTACCTTGGTGGAATCTCCAAGTATGTTGGTCCGATCACATATGTAGAAATAAAACAGGATCAGCCCAAATTCGGCCCTAAAATAAGTTGTAAATACATTTTCAGAATTCAGATAGTGTGGAACAGATTATATTTGGTAATTTACAAAAACATGACATACATTGCCCTCAAAATTGCTCGATTTTCTAACAAGAAAGAATCATCCATGGTCAAAAACCTACATATGACAAGTAAAATGGTAAGGATCTTTAAAGATAAAGGTAGAAAACAGAACGAACCCCATGAAATTTCTTATCATAGAAAATGACCTGATCAAATTCAATTTGACAGATGACAGATGGAATTTTGCTGATGCTGATCTTGTAAGCCCTGATTCCAGCAAAATTGCTCGATCATCTTCTTTAATTGCATCCTTCCCCAACTCTTCAAGTCTAGTATCTGAATGACTGCACGCCACAAAACAAAATAATTAAGAATCAGAAAATGTTTGCGGATAAATAACACTACACTTTTCCGCGAGTAAAAACCTTTAGAGTAGGAAGTTCAGTTTTTGAAGTAGCACGACAAGAAAAAAAAGTACATCTTTGACCAACAAAAGGTGATATATCCAGTTTAGTTGTTTAAATAAAAATTTAGAATAGATCAAAGTTAGATGGAAAGATACCATCCACCTTAGTTGGAGTATATGTTCAAAAAGCAACTTTCTAATGTCAAATTCTCAAATAGCAGTTTGGTTTGAATGACACAAGCACTTGAATCAATGTCCACATGAGACATTAATTCGTGTATGTACCATCATCTATCTAATTATTAAATATATAACTATGAGGTATCTGTTCACTGATTTTTTGTACAATTGCATATTTACAGTAAAGATCCCGCGTATTTTCTGATCTGCAAGTAAAGAGGGTGTCGTAACTTTGATGACTAATGCTGCTAATTAATTTATGGACCATCATCGATTCCCGGAACCTTAGATACTACCTACTTGAAAGATTTTCCCTTTACCAATGCAGATTACATCACTACATATAAGATCATAGTTATCTACTTCATCGTGATCTCCCTCCACAACAACGTCCATGCAGTTGCGGGAAGAAATGGCCAAATAGAAGAGGGAATGTTTTATATGTATATATTCCACCAATGAACTTTAACACCCCAAACTAGTAAAGTCAACATAATTTACTTTATTGTGACAGCGAAGAAACTTACACTTTGGGAGGAGATGAAGTTTTCCTGTACTCCAAGTACTCTGAGTACATCCATGAAACAAAAACTGGAATTACCCCCAGCAAGAAAGACACCTGAAAACATAAAGCCAAGCTCCATCAAAAAAGTGACATCCAAAATATTAGCTTAAATATCGTAATTCTCGACAATGATCAGAAGCTGGAAAAGAGGTCCGTCACAGCACAATTTAGCAAAATTGAGTCACTAATCACAAACATATTCTTCAACAAAAAAAAAAAAACTATATTTATAATTTCTTAAACTCCACGTCAACATTCTGAAACTTGAGATAGCAGCATGGCAGCTGGCTTGCACGTAACGTACTTAGACAAACAAAGTGTCATTCAACTTAAAGTCATCAAAGATTTTCCCCATGTGCAGCCTTATCTGATCACACACTGCTTCAGATCACAAAACACGGATTCCGCAACTAAACTCTCACAATTGCGCTCATTCCAACTTAAAAAAGGAATTCCCTCAACTTTTCACTCCATCAAATTGAACAGCCCGCTACTTGCTAACGATCAGATGCAAATTGCAAACAACACAACACGCAAAGCAGATCACAGAAATGGCAACTCAGAACTACGACACAGAAGTGAACGCCATTTAGCAGTGGCAGTTTGGAGATTTGAACAACCGAATCAAACAATGAGAGTAGTAAGCACGCACCTGCCCCGGCGTGATTGGTCCCGAAACCACCATCTCCAACCACAGGAATCCTTCCAATCTGCAAAAAAAGATCTGAATGAGCGACGGTGCAGGCGCATTGTAATCGAAAATTGGAAATCGCGGAAGCGTACCAGAGACGAAGGAGAAGAGACGGAAGCACCTGATTTGGTGAGAGAAGCGCGTCAGAGAGTGATCATAAATAGCAGAGAGAGAAAGGGAAACCCTAGAGAGAGAGAAAGAGATCTGAGACGAGGAGTTTGCTTGAAGAATAGAGAAAATGTCGGAGGGGGTGTCTCTCTCTCAGTGGTTGAAGATTTGGAACTTAGACGAACTCCTTTTTTATTTTCCCTTTGAAATCAGAGACAGATGAAGAAACAGATTAGAATGAATGACAAAGGTCTTAAATGTTAGTTGCAGCTTCCTTTTCTTTCTCTTCCTTCAAATAAAACCCAACTACTAATCTTTCATTACCTGCTTCTCTTCCTTATCTTTCTTTTTCTCATCAAATTAAATGCTCTAAAACAACTATTACCAAATAATACTAATTAACCAAATACTACTAATTAACCAAATAAGGGGAAGATCAATGTTGTTAATATCATACCTATTTCCACTCTTCAAATGTCAGAAAAAGTCTTTAAGCTTTCAAAAACAATTAATGGTTTTATTGTGTTAGCTTTTCTTGCAAGAATGTTTGGAGAAGTACACTCTTGGTTTTTTTATTTAAGAACTGTCAAAAATTTATTAATGTAATAAGTATTATATACTTTTACAATGTATTAAAAATTTGGTGAGTTTTGTAATAACTATTTTAAAATTATATCTAAATAACCTTTTTTGATAATATATCATTAATAAAGTGATATAAAAATGACTTACGCGCTGGCATACAATATGAACTAACTCTCTGTCGGTGGTGCATTGAGTGTAGCCGTCGATGCATCTTGAAGAATGAACGGTTGGTATTAGTCTTAAAATTATACTAGTTTTTATGATAAGAGGGGCTGAAAAGGATGTTGTAGGAAATGACAGAATGCAACAGTAGAAGAACACTGGATTGCCATTCATAATTACTAAAAAGAAAATCCATTTTATTATTTTACGTTCTTTATGTTTCTATGAATACCTATGATATTTTTCTAATTTTATTTTTAAAAAGTTCATAATTATTTAAATTAATTTTTAAATCATAAAATTGAATAAATTTTCTATTAAAATATAAGATAAATAAAATTACATCATAAAATATTAGTACAAAAAAATAATTTTTCTCAAATTAAATTCTGACAACTATTATAATTTTAACAAAATTAAACTTTGCACAGTTCTCAAATTATTAAAAAATATTAAGAATAAGAATTACTAAAATAATTGTTTCTCAAAAATATATTCACCGGATAAAATATGGGAGATACTGGCATGATTAACAAGTAATTGAAAACATTAATATTAAGATTAATAAAAGTATACAAAATATTAGTTTTTCAACGTTATAAATTTATTTTTTTGAAATGATGTATTTCCAACAAATACTAATTATTAGCAACACAGAAAAATACATCACACTAACAATATGATGATAGAAGTTATACTTTTTATTTTTGAAAAATCACTTTTTACATTTAATTAATTGAAAATAATAAATAATTATTATGTGTAAAGAAAATTATTAAAGTCCTTTCTTTAATAGAAGAATATACTTGGGTAATTGTATGAAAAAAATAACAAAATCAAATTTGAACAGGTAAGAGAATAAATGTCACTGAACAAAATTATTTTAAAGTCATTTTAGACAAAATTATTTTAAGGTCTTTGGACGAAATTATTTTGAAGTTAAAAACGTTTTCACTAGCAACCTTCTATATAAACAAAAATAACAACAAACTAATTATGTCTAAAACCAAAAAAATAATGTATCAATAACAGAAAATTATGTATTGATTAACAAAAAATTATTCCTTTGTAATTATGTAAGCAAATTATTCTTGAAGTGAAGCTATTTACCCCTTAATAACTAAATAAGATTTTAATAAAGTATTCTTGATTTGTATCTTCTATTTCTTATCATCTCCCTTATTTAATGATGAACCTAAAAACAATGAAGATCAATAATTATAGGATTTTTTTAATTTTTTATCTTCTTCCACTTTTATCTGATACAAAGAATGTTGAAGGAAAGAAGAAATATAAAACCTATAATTTTTTAATTATAGATTTTTAATTACATACACACACAACAACAGAAGGTATTAATGATTGAATTTAGGTGACAGTGATGTAGCAGCTGAATTTTTGTTGTGTGTACTACCAGAATAGGAGGAACTATTCAATTCAATTCAATGTACTTTATACTCTGGATGAACACGTTACCATTAGTGGATAATAATACACCATCATTAATTAGTTAATTCTATTTCTCTCTTCTTTTTGTCTTTTTTCTTTCAAACCAAATCCTTATTTACTCACCCAATTATTGGACCATTTAACTACATCAATTCATTTATTTTCTCCACTCAATAGTGTGCACACACAGATAACATATTATTTGAATAAAAAATAATTCGAAATATTGGAAAAATAAGACTACAATTAAATAAATAAAATAGATCTATTAACATGTATAGTTAACGAACCATATAAAATCTCTCTACTTAAAATAAAAATCTTCCACAAAACAAAAAATATAAGATTTTATCCCTACTTCGCATTGAATCATATACTCAAATAATGCATTTTCTTCGATGTCCTAACGACTAGGAGCAAAGTGTGGAGAACATCTTCTGGGCTTTTACTTTCTGAAGCCCCATAATTTCTAATAATATGTCCATTTTATCTGTTGTAAAAGTGACTTTTGGATTATATGCTTTCTAAAAATCTTTTGGAATAACTTTTCTGAAATTTTCATAACATGATTTTTAAAACAGGATTTTCACAATAAAATCTTCAGAACAAACTTTCCATGAGAACTTTCCCTCTTCTTCTTCCTCTCACTACAGTTGAGAACGTTGCAGTGGACAAAAGAGGTACAGCAGTGATGGCGACAATGGTATGGTGCAGTGAGGCAGGATATTTTGGTTTTTTCCATTAGTATGGAGGTGAATTTAGTAATAATGGAAGTGTAGGAAGAAAAAATATTCTTTTGATGGAACAATTGGAGAGGAATACATTCTTTTATGGTAAGAAGAGTGAGGCATGTGGAAACAATTATTAATGTTTTTTTGAAATAAAATAAGATGAGGATAAGTATTTTTATAGATAAAATACAATACTTTGCTTATTGAAATGTATACCAATTTAATATCTATAATAGTAATTACCAAAAGAATACAAAAAATTAATTACACAAAATTAAAATTATAACACCATAAAAATAACTACCCGTTATACTATAAATCCATCATAAAGCTTATAATAATTCAAAAATATAAATCTAAACATATACAATAAATATATAAATATATAAATATACAAATATATATATATATATATATATATATATATATATATATATATATATATATATATATATATATATATATAAAATAAATAAAAAAAAAATAGATAATATAATAAAAATATTAAAAAAAAAAAAAAATTATATATATATTAATAATATAATAAA
>Ga0099824_1007047_pt1 | contig 15099 bp, 11 predicted proteins | sample SiratrowhiteBW_FD_76837 | JGI IMG/M metagenome (GOLD analysis project Ga0099824, IMG submission 76837) | Root nodule microbial communities of legume samples collected from California, USA - Siratro white BW | ecosystem: Host-associated > Plants > Roots > Nodule | place: USA: California...
ATATATATATATATATATATATATATATATATATATATATATATATATATATATTATGGAATGGATGTTTAGCTATAAATTAGGTTAATTTAGTAATTGAATAAGAGAATAATGAAAAGACAAAGATTAAATTAAAATTAATTTTATCGCTATAATTATGTTCTTGTATAAACTTTGATAACCCTACTTTTAATTAATAATTTAATTATATTAAGTTATACTGATATTTTTATAATCAAATAATATATTGAAAATAAGATATATTTTAAAAATAATGTAACTAATAAATACATCATAAAGATAACATGTCATGTTACTAAAATTTATCTTTTAAAAAAAATCACATAAATATATACATAATAACCCATTATGCGAAAATAATTTATTTTTAAGAAAATTAAACGAGTATCTTTATAGAAGTAACTTACAAGGAAAAGACATATTTAACATTGAAATTTTTTCTAAATAAACTAAATGAATATGATTTCAATATTTTAGAAAGATGAATTAAGAAGGAATTATAATATTAAAAACGCAATAAAAGGAAAAATTATTAAAAAGTTTGTATGAGATAGCACAAGTTTTAGAAAGAAGGAAAATTCTTTTCCGCGTACATATAGCGAAAAGAAATTAAATAGGAAACTAAAAGAAGCACGTGTAAGTAATTTTTAACCTAAAAACTTTTCAAATTATCACGCTTTCCGTATCTTTCAAACCAAAAACACAGATACACATCTAAACTTAGTTGAGAGAGAAAGTGGGCCAGGAAAAGATCCGAACCCGAACAGACACAAAAACAAATAACAAAATAATAATAACAAAAATATTTTCTCTTATTTTTGGAGCAACAATAATATTTTATTGGTGGCAAATAACCCAACCATAACACACGGAGTTAAAATTGAAACAAGATTACCAAAGCGGCGTCGCAGTTTCAGGAAATTGAATTCAATCTGAAACGCCCCGTCACCATTCCAACCTCCGAAGAATCTCGATTGAACGGGGTGTTCTCAATTTCAAAGCATTGTCACCAATTTTTCTCCTCAATTCAATTTTAATCCAACTTAGGTTTATTTTTTCTTAGATCTTTCGTTTTCGATCCGCCATTGATTTGGGGAAAATTCAAGAATGGACGGCATAATGAGCAAGCTCCGCAACCTCGACGCCTACCCTAAAATCAACGAAGATTTCTACAGCCGCACGCTCTCCGGCGGCGTTATCACCCTCGCTTCGTCTATCATCATGCTCCTGCTCTTCTTCTCCGAGCTCCGTACGCTTCTTTCTGTTGTCGTTTTCTTTTTTCTTTCGTCGTTTTTGTTTTCCAAACTCATTCTCGTGTTTGCACTGCCTCCAGGGTTGTACCTCCACTCGGTCACCGAGACCAAGCTTGTTGTAGACACTTCCAGAGGCGAAACGCTGCGTATCAACGTAATCGCTAACTTCCTCTCCTCTCCGATTAACGAGTTAATTTGTTCGTTTTTACATAATTATTATTATCAATTAACTGGACTTTGTCGTTTTGATTCTGAAAGTGCAGTTTGATGTCACGTTTCCTGCGCTTCCGTGTTCGATACTTAGTCTCGACGCCATGGATATCAGCGGAGAGCAGCATCTAGACGTTGTATGTATTATTAAAATTATGAACAAGTGATTTTTATTTTTGTTCTTAATTTTGCTCGAGCTGCAGAGGTGGGTGTTTTGCTTTTCGTGCGTAATTTCATGGTTTGTGACAATGTTTTTTATCTTCTGCTGTGTAACTCTCAGAAACATGATATAATAAAAAAGAGATTAGACTCTCACGGCAATGTGATAGAAACGAGGCAAGAAGGAATTGGTGCTCCCAAGGTAAACAATACAATTGTTTTCGTTTGGATATATGTAGTTTGGTAATTCATGAGTTTATATTTGAGGGTTAATTACTGTGGTAATAACGGACATTGAGGTTTTAAATTGAGGTGCGGTTTTGTCATCACCCTTTACATTACTGGAAATTGTGGGGAAATGTGGCTGATCTGGCCCCAATTGCGGTGGTGTAAACCCAAAATCGTTGACTTGCGGCCTAAAATGGCATCAGGTCGCTGTAAACTTAAGATCATTGACTAGCAGCCAAAAACATGGTCGTTAGCCATATTTTAGAACCATGATTGACACATTAAGCTTTAGCAGGCCTGGGTGACTAAACACATTTTAAAGGGAGTTTTTCCTTTAGAAAGTGAGCTTGTAACAGGATTCACTTATCTTGTTTTCTTTCAGTATTCGATTCATTTATTTTGCATTTCTTAAGATTAGATCAGTAGTGCTTTATCTGTATCTCTTCTTAAATTATGGTTTTACCCTAGAGAATTTCACAAGTTATCATACATTCAAATATATTGAATTTGATTTGATCTGATTTTAAATTGTTTCATTTTTTAGATGTTTTGTTTATAGAAGGCAATTCAAATTGAGTGAGTTTTAATTGTGTTGTTTGGATAAAGTATTGCAATTACTATCAAATACAAATAATTATTTAAATTATTAGATAATTGTTAATAATTAAAAAAATATCAATATTGATGATATTGATCTTAGTTGATGTTATTTTTTGGTCAAAGTTTTGGTAAGATATTTTCAATTGACGTTGATAAAACTTTTTCTTTAATTGATGTCAGCTGGGATTATTTTGTGTTGCAGTAATAAAATAACTCCAATAATTGTTTGAAAAATAAACACAATCAACTTAAATCAGAAATACATTTATCAGTAAATAATGTTAAGATTATAACACTCAATCCTTAGTCAAGCCAACATTGTCTAAGTGTTAGTCTAACCGACGATGTCCCCACCAAAATTAAGTTGAAGAAAAATTATGAAGAGAAAAGACATACATTTGAAAATATGAACAATTTCAAATTCTTTTTAGGTGGAATTTCAAATTCTCTAATTTTTAATAATCTAATAATTCTAAAATTTTAATTTCTTTTGAAACTCCTTACCCTCTTAAAATTCTCTATTCAAACACACTATTAAGAGATTATGTCTTCCTTGCTTGTCTCATTTTTTGGAGCATTTTATTCATTTAACTTTTTATTTGATCAGATTGAAAAGCCCTTGCAAAGACATGGAGGCAGGCTTGAGCACAATGAGACTTATTGTGGTTCCTGTTTTGGTGCTGAAACGGTATGCTTGGTTTAACATTATGCTTTATGGGGATGTGTTGATTTAATGCTTTGTGTATATCTTGTTTTCTAGAGAGAAGAAAGTGGAAATTGTTCATTTATAACTACATTGCTTAGTAAGAAATCTTGTATTTTATTTCACTGCTGTTTGAATTCAAAAATAGAAGCGGTCATATATTTGTTCTGGATAAACAATTTTGAAATTTCAACTTGTTGCAGTAATAGTCAAGCCCGTATTTTTCTTCCTTTCATTTAATATCTTGGGTTTCCCACTCAGGCTTCATAATGATGGAATTGGATGTATCTTTGATTTAAATGTTCTTACTATAATAAATTTAATGCTTACCTGAATCTTGGATAATGTATGTTTGCAGTCAGATGATGATTGTTGTAATTCCTGCGAGGATGTTCGTGAAGCCTACCGTAAGAAAGGTTGGGCACTTTCAAACCCAGATTTAATCGATCAGGTTTGTCCTTATGACATATTGACCTTTTTCAGTTCACTATTCAGCTGGTTATTTATCTGAATCAGTTAAAATTCTATTTGTAGGATCCATTTGAAACTATTTTGCAATTTTAAATTTTCAACTAAAATTCTTTCTGCCACATGTAACATGGGAAGCATGGTTTACTTCTCAATTTTCTTTATAGAAGCAACTAGTTTTTTCTGACGGATATATTCTGTATTTCATAGTAACGTTGTCGTTATGAACTGTTAACCATAAACAATCATTACAATTTTGGTTTCATCCTTTTACTATTGATGAGGAGTTGGTCGCCACATATATTGCTTTTTTTCTGGAACTGGATTATTGCTTGATGCAACAGCACGCATGCAATTTGACATTATGATGTAGAATTTTTTAACACGCAATAAAGATGTCAAACTTGAGAGTATGCAATGGAGCTTCTGCAAACTCCTACATCACAATAGTAAAAAAAAATAAATGAAAACACTCATCACGATATCCAAACAAAATGTAAACTATATTAATAATAAAAATTCAACATTAAAACTTTATAGTAAAGCAAACTAAAATAAAAAAGTATAACATAACGAGCTATATCACAACTAAATTTTTGAGGACTATGACCCACAAGTTTCGAAGTTCAAACTATCTATTAGCAACAAATAAACTAACTTCGGTTGATAGCTCAATAGACAAATAGATCATATAGGCAATTTCGAAAACCACATGATGGGGTGATCACCTTTCAGTATAGAGTGTAAGAAGTTCCACAAGTGATGGACAAATTACAAGACAACAAGTTAGAAATTTTCGAAAGACATAAGATAATGGTTACCCCTCACAGGATTGCACTCGGGTGAACCTTGTTTTAGATGGATGGTGCATCTCAGTTGGAGAGACGCTATGAAGTCCGGATATGACACGGATACGGATAAATTGAAATTATAGGACATGCGGACACGAAAATATATATATATATATATATATATATATATATATATATATATATATATATATATGTGTGTGTGTGTGTGTGTGTATGTATATAATTATGCATTTATTAAAATATACAAATTTAGTTTATGATGTGAAAAATAAAAGAGAAATTTCTATAAAAAAAGTCTAACAAAATATACAACTTTTACATTTCATCCTCATTGAAAAATATAAGTTCTAATTCTGGTTCATCAAGAGATAAGCCGGCAATTTCAAGAATTGCATTGTCATCCAATGAATGGTCATCTCCTGCCATATTCCACAGTTTAATTTCCTTTTCTTTGTATTTTGAGAAATTTCCTAAATGAAGACGAAGATTACTATGGACATATACTAGATCTTTCGTCCTTTTAGGTGTCATCTTATTCTTTTTCAAAGAACCTATAAAGAAGAGGTACTCTAATTCCTTTCACAACAAAAAGAAGAACATAGTTGTCCAAGTAGCTTAAGAGCTATCGTCTAAAGTGTTGGTGCATGAGCTCTATGAATAATCTACCATGTTTTTGCATCCGCTTTACCTCTTTCCCTTAAAGAGATAGCTCTTAAGAAACTCATGCACCAACACTTGAAGATAGCTCTTAAGCTACTTAGACAATCATGTTCTTCTGCTTGTTGTGAAAGGAATTGGAGTACTTATTCTTTTATACATTATTTGAAAAGGAATAAGATGACATCTAAAAAGGCGAAAGATCTAGTAGTATATGTCTATAGTAATTTTCATCTTTTAAAAAACTCCTCAAAATACGAAAAGAGAAAACTAAATTGTGGGATATTGTAGGAGATGACCATTTATTGGATTCTTGAAATTATTAGCTTATCTCTTGATGTATCAGAATTAGAAATTGTATTTTTCAATGAGGATCCTCATTGAAAAATACAACTTCTAATTCTGGTTCATCAAGAAATAAGCTGTCAATTTCAAGAATTACATTGTCATCCAATGTATGGTCATCTCCTGCCATATCCCACAATTTAGTTTCCTCTTTTTTGTATTTTGAGGAGTTTCTTGAAAGATGACGAAGATTACTATGAACATATACTAGATCTTTCGCCCTTTTAGGTGTCATCTTATTTCTTTTCAAATAATGTATAAAAGATAGGTACTCTAATTTCTTTCACAACAAGAACATGGTTGTCTAAGTAGTTTAAGAGCTATCTTGGTAAGTGTTGGTGTATGAGCTCCATGAACAATCTAGCATGTTTGTGCATTTACTTTACCTCTATTCCTTTGTGAGATAGCTCTTAAGAAACTCATGCACCAACACTTCAGAAGATAGCTCTTAAGTTACTTGGACAACCATGTTCTTCTGCTTGTTGTCAAAGGAATTGGAGTACCTACTCTTTTATACATTGTTTGAAACGGAATAAGATGACACCTAAAATGACGAAAGATCTAGTAGTATATGTCTATAGTAATCTTTGTCTTTTTTAAGAAACTCCTTAACATACAAAGAAGAGGAAACTAAATTGTGGGATATTGCAAGTGATGACCATACATTACATGACAATGAAATTCTTAAAACTGCCAGCTTATCTCTTGATGAACCAGAATTAGAAGTTGTATTTTTTAATAAGAATGAAATGTAAAAGTTGTATATTTTGTTAGACTTTTTCTATAAAGGTTTCTATTTTTTATTTTTTCATATTATAAACTATATTAGTATATTTTAATAAATTCATTATATATATATATATATTGTCGTGTTCCCGTGTCTAATAGTTCTCAATTTAGCCGTATCCGCGTGTCTGTATTCGGACTTCATAGCTCATGAGTTAGATGAACATGTAACAACTTTTAGAACTGTTCATTATGTTTCTTGGTTCTATCTGGAGTCCTATCCAAGGAGAAATAGGTTACGTTAAACCAACCATGTGACTGTAGACCTACCAAAAGAGCTCATTTTGCTTTAGTAGCCAATGCAGCATTGTAGTGAAAGAGTTTGGCTTATAGTTTGATCATTCACTAGTAAACTGAACTATTAAAGGATTAAGGATGGATTCCTTAGTGGTTTCATTTTCAACTTAAATGGAAGGACATGTCTCAATGTTTATTCAAATATAATTGTCTATATATGCTAATGCTATATAGGTTTTTTCCCTAAATATTTTTAGCATGTGTATCTTATAATATTTCACTTAGCTGTTTCTTTAATAACTAATGTTCTTGTATTGTGCCCATTCTCTTCTATTTAAATAACTCTTCTTCCAAAGTCAAGTTGTTAATTTAATCCAGCCCCTATTTGGCATGTGATGTGTGTACGTAGTGCAAAAGAGAAGGATTCTTACAAAGAATCAAGGATGAAGAAGGCGAAGGATGCAATGTGTATGGTTTCTTGGAAGTAAATAAGGTTGCGGGGAACTTTCATTTTGCCCCTGGGAAAAGCTTTCAGCAATCTGGTGTTCATGTGCATGACCTGCTCGCCTTTCAAAAGGATTCTTTTAATGTAAGAAACTATCTGTTATTTTGTATTCCCATTGCTAATATTTATTGTAATTTCTACTGCACATTTTATATTTTATATGAAATCAAAGCAACCATATATAATATTTTGTTATTTTTTGGCAAAAATATTTCTTCTCACTCCTAATTTCAAGACACTGACATGCATATATTTTGTAATTCAGTTAAGTCACCACATCAATAGATTATCTTATGGAGAGTATTTTCCTGGTGTTGTCAATCCTCTTGACAAGTGAGCTTTTCATATTCTAAAAGCCTCAAATCCAGTAAACTGTTTATCAAAGTTCGCTATTGTGTATATATTCATTCTGACGCTGTCTTGATTATCAGTGTGCAGTGGACACAAGAAACACCAAGTGGGATGTACCAATATTTTATTAAGGTTAGAATTCCGTATCTCTACATATACTAATACTAAGTTTTATTAAAGCATATGATATTTTTAATATTTGTGGTTTAATTCACTATAATTTCCAATTGTTTGACTATGTCTATGTCCACTGTCTACTACGAAAAAGAAAATGTTTCTGAGTTGAATTGTTTTTTCTTCTAATTTCGGAAGTTATATGAATCAAAAGTGAGTTGCAACTGTGAATGTCAGTTTTGATCTTCTGATATATTGGTGAGTATATATTGGTTGACATTATAATATTATGAAGCTTACACAGTGCCCAATTGTTGCATTTTATGGCAATGTAATATATCTGTAGCTTGCATGTGTTTGCGTTCACCAAAATCTCCGGTCTTATTATATCTTCAAATGACCAAAGGTGGGTCATTATCTCAATTTGGGGAGAATAGGTATACATGTTAATGGGAGATTGCAGCTTTGATATCAATTTAGCATATTTTTTTGCTATATCAGTTTATATCTCTTTACTAGCATTTGTGCATTTGTCATCTATTTTACTGGCAGTAGCAATGCTATCCAGAGTATACAATAAGCTACAACTATTTTTTTTTCTTTTTTGGCCATGTCAAAGATTTTTACTTCCCATGTTTTGACAAAATTAAAATTACCTGTCGTTTAATTTTGGAAATTGTCCTTAACCTTCGTTATGTATTTTTTCACCATACAAATTGTACAGGTTAGGGTGTCGTTTTAACCTTCGTTTATATGATTTGTGTAAAATTAAAAATGCATGTGGTAGAATTTTAAAGTTGGGATTTGTGAAGGGTGGTATTATCTCCAAAATTGCACTCGCTTCGATAATTTAAAACTAATATATTGATTTTCTTAATGTTTGTATACGCTGTTTTAGTCATTCCTTGGTATCCAATCACCACTCCATCGGTTTGGTTTATTTGCATTTCTTTTCTATTTTTGTATTTTTAATTTCTGGTACATGCCACATGCTCTGTTTATCTGTGACGACCTGTATTTGGTTACAAAGGTTGTATCACTGTCACTAAGAACATTTTTTACCTGTACTTTTTTTTTTTATCATGTTATTTATATATAATAATTTTGTAGAGTTTTGATTATAGAAATATCTTATGATACAGTTTTTATTCCTTTTACTTTCGCTGTACTTAATACCTATCGCAACATTCAGGCAGAGTGGAGAAAAGGAATATATTGGGTAGCAAGAAACTGAGTTTTGGTCTGAGTCGAGTAATGTTCTATTAGACCTTCTTTAGGGAGATGTGCACCTTTTGTGTTTTTTCTACTTATATATTAAGGCTTTGTTTGGATTAAAAAGTGGATTTGAGATGAAACTGTGTGTAAAGTTGAATTGTTTGGATTAAGGAAAATATATTGAAATTTAAGTAAAAAGTTTATAAAATTTTGAAAGTCGTGTAATGTGTGAGATTAATAAAATAGAGATTGTTTTTTCTTGGCAAATCGTTGGTATCTTGTAAAGAAAGTTTGCCATCAAAGTTTTTCTTCTGTTCTTGTTTTTAATTAATATTTTATTCATTAAAATTTGTGCAATCATTACTTTTTCGTGCTCTTCAGCTTTCTTTCTGCACTCTGAAATAGACGGAATGTAAAAGACCTTAGCTCCATAATAATATGGAATATTTCATCAAAATGCCTCTAATGGGGACTAATCAAATTTTGCCACTTAATTTTGTTGTTTTTCAGGTTGTACCGACTGTTTACACTGACGTGAATGGGCATACTATCCAGTCAAATCAGGTTATTGAGCTTACAAAGTTCACTATCTTGCATTTTCTTCATTCTTGCTAGTATATTACTAACTTGAAATGTTCTGGCAGTTCTCTGTGACGGAACACTTCAGGACTGGAGATGTGGGCCGTCTGCAGTCCCTCCCTGGAGTTTTCTTCTTCTATGACCTTTCTCCGATTAAGGCGGGTCTTTTAACCCTTATTATCATAGTTTTCGGCTGATTTTAGATAGGGAATATTAGAGTCAATAGTTTTATTTATTGTTTTCTGTCTAAGTATTTTTCTTTCATCTCATTTCTCCTTTTCTTATGCCCTTTGATCACATTACTGGAATAACATTTTGCAGGTTACTTTTACCGAAGAACATGTCTCATTCTTACATTTTCTTACTAACGTGTGTGCTATAGTTGGAGGTAGATATGGATCTTCCACTATTCCTCTTCACTTTTGCATAATTTGGTTTGAATAGGACAAATATCTTTCATTTGTGTTAATCCTGACAGAATTATACTTTCTGTTTGTTGCATGATGCAGGTATTTTTACCGTTTCTGGAATACTAGATTCATTTATTTATCACGGTCAAAGGGCTATCAAGAAGAAGATGGAACTTGGTAAATTTAACTGATGGATGTTATTTGAGTAAAATTTCAAGCGAATGGCTCTTTCGGAGACAATATATTCCAGAGAAGATCAACTACTGATTGAAATTCCCCTTGGGGTTCGAGTTCTTCGGTTTCAACAAAAGGATTTTGCCCTTAGATGTTGTCATCAACGAAGGTTGAAATGCTAAGATCATATCACGTGCAACAAATGCCACTTTGCCATGATTCATATCTTTTTTGACAGCTCTGATGTTGTGAATGTTACTTGCTTTGTGGAAAGTAGAGGGGCTTTCATTATAGTCGTACACTTGCTGAACTCCCTTGCTGAAGCATCAAAAGGAAATCCTTTAGGGAAATATAAATCAACAATGATTATCTAAAATGAGATATAACTGTTTAGATTAACTTATTTTTTCTTCCTGGTTGGATTTTAATAGTTTTAGTTATTTATCTGTGCGTTTGGTTTATGTTCTGTTCTAAAAAATCATACTTATTTCGTCGAAATTTTAAATATAGAAGTTGCCTTTTAAATAGGAGGAAAAGTTCAGAATTGAAAAATCTATTTGGATTAAGAGAATAACAGATTCAAAAGCCCGATGTCAAAAAAGTTCTACTTTCATTTACTTGGTGACCTTTGTACAGACCAACCTCAATTATATCTCTCAAAGTGAACACAATTAATTTTCAACCAATCTAACAATGTCAATATGCAAAAAATTTACACTAGACATAAATCATCATCTAAATCTCTCTCTCTCTCTCTATATATATATATATATCTATATATATATATATATATATATATGTATATGTATGTATGTGTATGTATATGTATATATAGTTTTTTTTGAATTTCTAAACTTTCATTATTTTAATGTTTAATTTTAATTATTGTTAATAATTTTATTTAAATGTTTTTAAAAATAACATGACTAAAATATAATCATTAGTAAGATAAATATAAAAATTAAAAAATATTTAAAAATTAATTTTATTTTTTTAGATTTGTACTATTAAAGTTGTTTTCAAATAGATTAATTTTACTTAAACTTTTAGGGTACAATTTATTTAAATTTTTAGAAAAACTAACTTAATTTGTACTAATATTTTATAATGTAACTTTATTTAAATTATATTTTAAGATACGTTTTTATTATTTTTAAATGCTTTTATCGAAAATTTATAAAAATAAAAAGTATTCATTTTAAGTAAATATCTAACAGGTAAGCGAATAGTTTTTACTTTATCAGTTTGATCCATTATCATAGTCATCTCGGTTTCTGTCGCCTTCGGCTCAAATATTAAAGTTTGTAACATAAACATCTGAATAAGTGGACAGTTGCTTCTCGCACCTTTATTTCTTCCTACATTTTCATATATTCTGAGAAATGTAAAAGATATCTTTTTCAATGGTGTGTTGAATCCGATTAATGAAATAATCAAAACAGCTTTTGATTGCCGTAAATTTTGCAGCTTTCTCAAATACACTATTATTTCTTTTGGCTTATTCCTGCACAACTCAAATTTTTCTTGAGGGTAAGGATTGTAACCCTAGTTTTATTTGTATTTACTAATCACCACAAAGTATACAATGGGTATTTAAAAAAAATTGAAAATATAAGAGAAAAATATGGAGATACAAAATGTAATTAGCCCGCAACCCTCATAAACTCCCAGTTCACGATCCATCAATTAAGCCTTTAACAAAACCATTTAGAGTTACTTTTGATATGTTGACTTTGATCAATGGATGTTAATACAAAACCCCGCATTTGTCTATTGGAACGGTTAACACCCTATTTTATTATTTATTCAAATTTATTTGAGTTATGTAATGGGGTAGACTTCATTTCTTAGTGACTCTTACTTTTTGTAGGGAAATTCACATGAACAGTAATTAAATAATACACATTTTTTTTATTATATTCTTTGAAAATGTAGAGTAGGGGTTTGATCATGTTCTTAGTGGAAATAGTGTGATTTTCTTGAGATAAAAAAAATATTTATAGAAAATCGAACTTGATCTTTTAAAAATTGATTACTAAGTTGTTGAAGTTGTTGACGAAGACCAATAAAAATTTATTTGTAATTTTTTTTTGATATTGGTATTAGTAAGAGTTAAAATAATACTACATATGAAATCAATATATATTTATATGTTTATTGGTGGTTATTAAGTACTTATTATTCAATAGTTGTTTGAATAATAAATAAATATTATATTTATGAAGATTTTGGAGTTGGATAAGTACATAAGTCTTTTAAATTTAATATCTATAAATGAGGTGTATGTGGATTGATTTGCTAGATAAATAAGTTTAGTGTTTGTCAAGTTTTAACTTGAGTAACTAGTTTTGAAGTTGTATTTTCTACAACCTTAACAAGGAGTCAAGTTTATTAAGCTACTATATATGTGATGTTTTCGCTCATACTTTATGATATGTGTCATATGTAGAATTTTTTCATGCATATTTATGAGGGATTTTCAACATTAATGGTTTTTTTTTTTTTTTTTGTGACTCGCTTCCTTAGGATGCGACATCTGAGCATTTCATCGTTTCACGCCCAAAATGCAAGTGTTTTAAACCGTTCATCTTCTATTTCCACAGCTTAAAAATTCTTCACATTATTCTCTGGTAATTTTATCAAAATCTTCGTGCAAAGATTTTTGTTTTAGTTTTTCACTACCATTTCGCCTTTCATCTTCTTATTCTAGGTATGCTCTAATAACTTACTCTTCTTTTTCTGATTCTTTAAATAAGAACAATCATCTGGTAAGCAGGATGTTGTTGCAATTGGAGAAGAACCTTATTTGAGTTGTATTAACTTGTTTATTTATAAAGGGGGATTCAATAGAGGAAATTTCTTGTCCACCCTCACCACTACTGTACAGTGGTTTCTGTCGCACAAATGGCTAACAAGGCCATCATTGTTGCCCCTAAAGGCAAGTGTAATCCTCCTCAAGAGGTGTTGGAAATGACCAAGCGAAGCTTAGCCAAGAGGAAGAGGAAGGATAAATTCCTTAATTTTTAATCTAGAGTACTTGTCGATACTTAGAGAAGTTTTAGTCTATCCCTTTGAGTTTATCTCGAGGGAACTTGTTGAGGACTTTATCTCCTGGTTTTGACAGTATAGCCAAATTTATTGCAGTTGAGGCTTGCAACAACTCTTTTGAATGTATAGTGTTAACAAAAATGAATGTAGCTCCAACCAACTTCATCCTAATAGTTGGACCTTTTTAAAAGTTTTTCAAATACTTTGCCTTTACCTGCAAATAACCTCAACAATTAACAAATTCATGTTTCTTTACCAATTGAAACATGGGCCCGAGGTTGCTTGAGTGTTTGTGAATGGTGCTTAACACCATCCTCTTTTCACCATTTACACCTCTTCCTTCAAGAATTTTAAAATTAAGTTTTTCAAACTAAAATTCTCTTTACAAGATGCTTAGAAACGACTTTTCTTTTATCTCAATCACACTCCTTAGTTTCCCTTATATTGAAAAAGGTGTAATACATTACAGTTAAGGACGAAGGATCTTCTTTTTGTCAAGGATAGAATAGACATTTAAATTATAAAAAACTTCTTTGACCAATAAGTAGTAAAGTTCTTCTAAGTGTGCTCCTCAATAAGGATCAAGATGTCCTATTTTTGGGTAAGGCTCTTTATATGTTGTTAATATCTTTGCATATTATCTTATTTGTATTTACTTGTACTTAATTTTTCTTATACATAGTTATGTGAAAGAATTTTAACTACAAAAAGCTCCGGGCTAAGGTTGGAACTTCACCCTTTGAAAAGCATTTGCTCCTCAATTTCCAAAATCCTTCTAAGAAGAAGAAGGGTGTAAACGCTAAGAGTGGTGAAGGCTCATCAAGTACTACTATGAAGATAATATCTTTGTCCACCAAATCTGCCAACCCCCTAGTAGAAACTCCACCAATTCAACCTTCAAGAGCAAACATTATGCCAAACATTCCTCGACCATCTCCTCAACTAAAACACCTTTGACCTTTCCTACTCGGGTTGCTTATACAAAGCAAGAATGGGACTTTGACTTGTGTAGATCATGTGTCTATTGCAGCATTAACTCTAACTTTTTCTAACACATTAACATGTAGGTTAATCAAATTAGGGCTAGTGATAGCGACAATTTCCTGATTCCCTATGACATTGAACTTCTAAAAACGATGGGTGTTGCAGAATGCTTGGGTTCTGTTGAAATAATGTTGGAAGGGTGCATGACAATCATTTAATACTAGAAGGGAGCTGTAACATCCCGAGAATTTTAAATATATATATATATATATATATATATATATTTAATCTAGAATTTTAAATATCATGCAAGATTTATAAATTTCTATTTTTAGTCATAAATAAGTATTTCACAAGGGCATCTTCTCTTGAAAGTAATAAAATGGGACTAATAATAATTCTTGAGAAATCTCAAATTCAGATTTTATTTTATTATCTACCTTATTTATTATTATTAGAAAGTTATACATATTTTTTCACAATTTTAATTATTATATTATATATATATATATATATAACTATATATAACAAAAGAACCATATTAAACTTAATTAAAATAAAATTTATAAATAACAACAACCTGGTTGGTTTTGCTCCTAACTAGACCTGAATCATTTTTTTCCTTCTATCTATAGCTTGATCACTTTATATATTAAAATAAAAATATCAAATCACAATAAAACTTAAGTGCAGATAAAGTCTTTATCTATGTATTTATGATTGTGCGTCTATCTCTTGATCACTTTGTTCATATATATATTAAAATAATAATATCCCACTACAGTAAGAATTAAATGTATGAGATAAAAATCACGTTGCTTAAAGGACAAATGCTCATGGTTTACGTCATTTAATGTGACGATATCAAGTTCTAGATTAAATGCAAACATTGGATAGGGATGGAAATATTCCCTATTTAAAGCCAAACATGGAACCAAAACTAAGATAGGGAGCTGAGTAGAAAGAAAAGAGACTCCTGAGAAAGAAACCATCAAGTTTTTTAATAACTTTCTTCAAGAAACAACGTTCGCTTTCACCAGATCTTTCACCTTTTCAGGATAATTTTTCAAAAACAAGGTAAGGGGAAAGGAGATATACTACTTTACCTTCTATTTTTTTAAAAAAAAATATTTTTTGCAGTGGGATACCCCAAGCCTCACGTTAATCTTTATTATATTTCATGTTGATATTGATTCTTAAGTATGATTTTTAATGTTTATTAGTATTATTATTATTATTA
>Ga0099824_1007050_pt1 | contig 15095 bp, 7 predicted proteins | sample SiratrowhiteBW_FD_76837 | JGI IMG/M metagenome (GOLD analysis project Ga0099824, IMG submission 76837) | Root nodule microbial communities of legume samples collected from California, USA - Siratro white BW | ecosystem: Host-associated > Plants > Roots > Nodule | place: USA: California...
AAAAAAAAAAAAAAATATATATATTTTATATAAAATAATATATATATATAAAAAATATATGAGAGATAAAAATATTTATATATATATATATATATATATATATATATATATATATATATATATATATATATGAACTTAATAAAGTTTATTTTCATCAAATCAATTGTTATCGTATTCAAAACTCATTTACATTACCAATCATCTCCAAAACTACATTCTACCATCTATATTTACTACACTGCTACTTATCCCACTAAACTTGTTTGTCTCTTCTAAAAATCTAGTAGTGGTACCGAAGCTGGTCAGAAAACTTTCCTACTATATTCCATAACAGTTCCAACATTTTCTAACCAACGACTAAAACAAATCCTTCTTGATCTAGTCTTGTACTTGTCTTTTAATACAGATTGAAATGTTATCAACTTTCTTATCTACTAGGAAGTCGTAAGTTCAACCTTAATATAAATATGGTTTGTAATACTAACATTAAGATATAATCAACTTACATAATTTCTATGACTAACTTTAGTGAAAATTTTTTAATTGAAGTTGATTATGATTTATTGACAAGTATGCTATATTTGTACCTTTGTTTGGTGATAGGTATTGTATATCTCTATTTGAGATTAATCTTATTTAATTGAGAAATCAAATTATAGAAACTTGTATTGAATTGAGTATCATACTACTAGTTTGGTGTTTGTTTTGTAGTCATGCCAATAGATAAATCGTGGATTTCGAGTCTCCAATATAGCAATGAATATGCAAATGAGTTAAATATGTTTTTGGAGTTTACATTTGGTCATGCCAATGGTCCAGTGATTAAGTGTCCATGTTGAAAATGTGGTTTCAAGAAGTGGCAAACAAGAGATATAGTTCATGAACACTTAACTATTACACATTTGCCTCAAAACTACATAATTTGGTATTTGCATGGTGAAGGACCAAGTCTATCTGAGTCTATGAATGGTACAAGTGCACATGTTGTTGAAGATTTAATAGAACCTGAAAATGAAATGGAAGACATATTGAACGATGTATTTGGGTTTTCGGGGCATGATGTCAATGATTTTGATCAAGATGGTGGTCTACAAAATAATATGGGGCGAGATGAAGGCACAATGAACTTTGATGCGTTGTTAAAAGACAATAACGAACCATTATATGAAGGTTGTGAAAAGTATTCAAAGTTATCCTTGATGTTGAAGTTGTACCACATAAAGTGTATGTGTAGGATGAGTGACAAATCAATGACCATGATTCTATACTTTCTCAAGGATGCATTTGAACATTACATTAATTAACTCTTTGAAATAAATAAAATCTATAAAATTACATTAATTAATATTCTTACTTGATTTTAGATGATACAACATTCAAACAACTACAAATATAGTTATTTTACAACAAATGCCTTTTGATCTAGAGTAAAGCTTCTTAATTTTACTTAACTAACATAACTTCAATCATTATATGAAATTCTTATACATACTAATATAACATTCTAATATACTAGGTGATGACAAAAGACTTCTCTTACAAACTAATCTTATATTATTACTTATCCACAACAAGAAAATTATTTTTAATTGAGGTTATATTTTACATTTCTGGAGGTTTTAACACTCACTAAATGCATAGTTCTCATGTGAGACAAGATTTTAATAGAACGTGAACAATAAAAAAAAATTTGACCTGTGGCCATAAATTTTGTAAAAGTGTTATAAACTCTGAATGTATAGGAAGATTGGTTTTTAAAATTTATATGTTAGTTGATGTTATGTAAGGTTGAATTTAGTAACGCTGGTATTAAAAAGTGAAAACAAAGAACTTAATTTTAAATATTATTTAAATAATTTTCGTGATTTAAATAATGTTAAGATAAACAAGTTTCTATTTATGTTTAAGTGAATGTTTTGTAATTGCCTAATAATTTCTAATCATAAAAGATTAAGTTGTATTATTACGTAATTAATAACAATATTGTGAGGGTGGTTATTATGTTACAACGGTTTTCTTCATATACATTTTTGTAAAAAATATTTTCATATTACATATGGTGACCAAAACAGAAAATTTAAGAAAAAAAAATAGAATTTTTTTTTTTTACCACATGGTCTCATTTCTTCATTTCCTTTTTTTTTTTAAGATTTATTAATTATCAATACAATATGATATGATAATATGGCTAATTTTTTGATCATTAATTAACTAGTATCATTACCACGGAACAGACGATGCTATTTATTAATTGTTAATAAATAAGTTAAAATAATTCATATAATAAAAGAAATTAAATGATAAAAATAAGTATTTAAATTTAAGAAACGTTTGTATTGTATATAGAGAGAGTTAGAATATTTAAAATTAAATTAATTCAATTTAAAAATCAATTTGAAAAATCACAAATTAAATTTTTGAACTCTTGGTCAAATTTACTTTTTATGTATTTATTTATTTAATTATCTAATGTTTTACTAATAAATTGAAACACACAAGGGAATAGATAAATTTGTCATTTACCTTTTACCAATATGTGACAACCAAACACAAGTGTAGTAATTTGAGAGCGCATGTCTTTTTTCTTTAGTATATTACTTCTTAATTTTACTCAAATAATATAATTTCAATCACTTTGCAATTTTATACATGCTAAACAAACATTCTCCATGCAAATTTATTCCACAATTATAAACTAAAACATCCATTAAATATCTTCGAATAGTGTACCATCAATGAATATATACACCAACTTAATTGTAAAGTGTAATTAATAAAAGACTCCTTTAAAAATAGGGTATGAAATGAAGAAAAAAAAACTTACTAAAATCAAAATAAAAAATAACTCCCTACAATAAAAAGAATTATAAATTTCACTAACTAATGCTCTAGTTTTATTTTGGATGATACAATATTCAATCAAACATAGAATGATTTAAAAGATTAAGAGTATATATTATTTTATTTTCACATACTACTTTTTAAGTAATAACACTTTCGATTGCTAAGCAATTTTATACATATCAACAGATAATACTAATATGTAAGAGATAAAAAAAAATGTAAAGTCTTCTTTCTTAGCTATAAATGAGAGAAGATTTCTTTTACAAGTTCATCTAATATTATTACTTGTCAACTAAAACATCCTCTTAAACATACTCTAAAAGCATAAAATGAATGAACCTATATGGATAATTAATGAAAGAACTCATTTTTTTAAAAGGTAGGAATACTTGAACCTAAAAAATCTCATAATTAGGAAAAAAATTCACTGAAATCAAAATAAAAAATAACTCTTTGAAATAAATAAAAATTTGTAAAATTACATTAATTAACATTCCTACTTGATTTTAGATGATATAATATTCAAACAACTAAAAATATGGTTATTTTACAGCACATGCCTTTTGATCTAGAATAAAGATTCTTAACTTTACTTCACTAACATAACTTCAATCATTATATGCAATTCTTATACATATTAATATAACATTCTAATATACTAGGTGACGACAAAATACTTCTTTTACAAATTAATCTTATATTTAATATTTTTCGAGATTTTAATCCCTACTAAATGCATAATTTTCGTGTAAGACAATGTTTTAATAGAACGTGAACAACCAATGAAATTTTGACAATAGAATCACTCTAAAGACCAGAAACAAAAATCACCAAAAAAAAAGTTAGAAATTCTAACATTGGTGGATTTGTTCTTGTTATTTGTTTTTACCATTTTTTTTATTAGTGAAAATATATACACAAAGGAAAGAAAATTTAAATTAGAGGTAATGTTGCTAACATTAAAATTTTTCTACTATAGTTTAAAAGTTATCTATAACCCATATTTAAAATTACAAGGACACATATTATAAGATTGACATCCACTTTAATCAATACAAACTTAAAATAAATATTAAAATAATTCTATTAGTGTTGACTAAACTCACACTAAATTAACTAAATATTAAAAAAAAATACTATTGTTAACTAAACCGACGATAATTTAAATAAATATAAATATTAAAATTAAATAAGATTAAAGTTAGTCAACTCAATAACAACTTCAATATATTTCGTTTTATTGAAATTTTAGTTAAGTCTACGTAACCAAAATTATCGTCGACTCTTAATTTTTCTAAGAAAATAGTATTGGACTAAGTAGAGAAAGAATTTAAAAAAATATATATATTGAAGAAAAAAATTGTGAAGCGTGCAAGAGAGAGAAAAATGAAGTAGATAATTAACAATAAAAATGGAGATTGTACTTTTTAATCTGAAGAGAGAATGCAAATAATGACACATCCCACATTCCGCTTTAGTTGTTCCATGTCTTCATATAAAATTTCCTCGATCAATTAATAAAACATTTTCTCTTTGTTAATTAATTTTTAATCTCTAATTACCCTAATTGATTTCTGTATTTACTTTTAAAATTTGTCTTTGATTTTTATATTTCTAAAATGATAAATTCAATCTTTTAACTTTTAAAATGATGTCATGGTAATTATTTTCATTCTAAACTTAATATTTATTAACGGTAGTTAAATTAAATCTGCATGATATATAATTTTGATATTTTTAAATTTAAATTTAATATTTAATAACAATTTTACATCATTACAAAAATTGATAAGAAAAAAACTAAATTCATTTTTTCATTCACACACACCAACCTCAGAATAAACCCTTTATTAAGAAAGAAAACCAAAGTCAACACGCGAAGCATACAGTCAAACACAGTTACCAAATCTAAACGCCGTCGTTTCGATTACCGTCTCTATTCACCTCTTCGAAGCGTCACCGTTTCCATTCAGGTCTTGGAAGCTTCGAGATCCGCGGCTTTCTGGAGGAGACTATTGGGGTCGTCTTCGAGGACCATACGGATAGGGAAGGAGCCGAGGCCGTCGGCTATGGCGAGCATGATCTTCTTCATCTCCTCTCGGAACTCGTGGCGGTCCACGGTACCGCTCCGGTCGCCGTCGAACTTGTCGAAGATGGAGTCGTAGAGCGTCGCGAGCTTCTCCGGCGGAGTGGCCACGTCGATGCCGAAGTGCGTCTCGATGAGGCGCATGGACTCGAACGCCGTGCGGAGCTCCGACCGCGACAGGACGCCGTCGTTGTTGAGGTCCAGCGCCGTGAACTGCTCGTCCACGCTCTTCGTGAACGCGGCGGCGTCGTTGACGAAGTCGCGCACGGTGGTGCCGTCGATTATCACCACTCCCATTCTGTTCTCTCTCACTTTCTCACTCAAGGTGAGTCCTCTTTCTAACAGCCAACTATTTAATACAAGATTTTATAAATTATTTTTATATTATTATACTATTGTCCTATTTTATCACATTATTTTAAATTTTGCTCTAAATGCAAAATGTTTTATCAAATTTATATTCTTATACTTTAAAATTTATTTTGATTATGAGGTTAAGATTCATTTTTTTTTACTTTAAAATTACCTGAATTTTATATTTGAATAATTTTTTTATATGATTAGTTTTTAAAATTGTAATTATTAATATTAGCGTTAAAAAATGTTCCAATGATATTTTGTTGCAATTGGAAGCCGTTGGGAAAGGGTGGCCATTAGATTCTGCGTGGTCAGCAGCACCTGATTTTTTATGAAAATCTATGGACGCAGTTTGATTTCTGGGACGACGAGATTGGAAAAATTTTGGACGGATAGAAGAATTTTGTAAGAAAAAATCTTTATAAATAATTTTAGAAATAAAGATATTATTTCAAAATATAATGATTAAAAATTTTATAAAAAATGGTGAAAATAATAATAAAAATAGATAAAACTATATAAAATAAAGTAATAATAAAGCATTTAAAATAAATGATTGAAACCCGTAAAATAAAAAGTAAAGAAATTTATATAATACTTGCATTAAATGATTGAAATAAAATAGTTCAAAATATTGTAGGAATTTCTTCATTCGTGAGAGTACAGTATAACTCAAAATTTAAGTGAGTATTTATAAGTTACAACATTTATTACATTACGCAAATATAATATTTTAGAGTACAATCTTAATTAGGCATAACTTCTAATAATCTTTATTGTTGATATTTTAGATCTTCACTCTTAAGGATGTTTGTAACTTAATTTTTAAAAATTTATAACGCTAATGGTTAAAACTAGTTTTAGAAGTCTAAAAACAATAAAGTTTACACTTTATACATAATGAATATTTTATTTAATTAAATTATAAGGATGTAAACAGAAGAATAAAACAATTTTTTTTATTCTAAACTTCGACATCTCTAGTACTAATAACCTTTCTTTAGCTTTATAAGATTCATCTTTTTCATTCTTAAAAACTAATATAAAAAACAATATCAAATATATCAAATCAATCCAATTACAATTTTTTTATGAGAGATAGTTTTCTCTTTTCTCTGGTATTTTAAGTTCATTAATTTTGTTATTTTACATGTCGATATTTATCTAATCGTAAAAAACAAATCTTAAATATATCAAATCTATGTGATCTTAGAATTATAATATGTTTAGTTTTTGAATCAAGTATTTTAAAAGAATAATAAAAAATTTATATTGTAGAATATCTTTCTTTTTAGAAATCGAACTATTTGATAAACAAATTACTTTCTAGAAATCGATCTATTCGATAAGTAAGATAATTTACAAAGAAAGGAAATTAATTGAAGTTAATAACTTAAAAATTTATGTGAAATTACCATATCTTCAAATTATTTGTAATAATATTAAATGTATTTTTACGATGTTGATATTTGAAGAATAAATAGAGTATACATATATCCTTTATTTTTTGTGTTCTTTTCAAATTATATGTATGATAATTTTGAAATTGAATTGAAAGAATAGATTTCTTGTTAATGGTGTCATTTTATACAGGTGGATACATTTGATGAGTAAATAAGATTTATATGTCCTTTGAACTTGGTAGAGGTAATTGTTTGAATGTAAATTGTATTAGTTTATTATGGTAGTTAGTTGAGGATATTGAGTGATTATTTAAGGAAAGAATTGAGTGTTTGAAACCAATTGAGGAAGACACAATTTGAATTGTATTGAAGAACAAATGTTTAGAATTGTTAGAGTAAATGTCCAACATACTATGATTTTAATTAAGTCTTAAAAACACAAAGCATAAAATAAGATCATGCATTGTTTATATTATAAGATAGATGTTTTTAACAACAGATTATAAAAGATATAAGATATTTTGTCTGTCAAACAAGATAACACTATGTAATTTTTTTATGTCTAATAAAACATTCATATGCTCAAATGATACACACATAGTATAAGATAATCTAATACTACAATGAACATATATATGCTTATTATATTTTGCAAAAAATGTTTGTTGCTTCTATCTAACCAAAGAGATTTGTTCAAAGAAAGTCACATCAAGTGGTCTTTCGAATAAAAAGCTAAAATTGCTTTCTTCAACACCTTCCTGACATAAAGAACATTTCAACTTTAATTCAGTTATCTGCTCTATACGGTGTGCACTTTTATCATATGTTGGTGTAAAAGACTATACTTCCTAAAAGACGAGTACTAATGACGATAAAAGATGTCGTGTAAGAAAGAAGAGTAATTAAAGTTGCATGGAGTGCATTTAATGTAACATCCATATTCAAGTTTGTGAGACATAGAAAGGACAATCAAGTAAGCTAAAGTTGCTTAACGCCCATAAACAATCTCTCAACAATATATTCTTCAGTTCATACATAAAAGTCAACTTTCAAGAAGAAGAGAGACCCTTCGTGCATATAGTAGAAACTCTACCAAATTTCTCTATCGAAAAAGGCTTCAAAGAAAATTCTATGAGTATTCATGTAACTAACTAGGAGAGAGTTTTTAAAGTTGTATTCATCGAAAGATGCAATCCCTCCCTAGAGAGCAAGACTCGTGATTAGATGATCATATCCTTTCACAAATTTCATATCTCAACTATGAGTCATTATTGAGAAAAAAAAAATACTCAATGGGGTCAGTCTAGGAGAGGCTGGAAGCCGAAAGAATACTCGTTAAGCTAAGAGTGACTTGTGAAAAAAAATACTTAAGAGGTTAGTTAAAAGTGACAACCAGCCCAAACAATACTCAAGGGATTAGCCAAGAGAGGCTACAAGCCTAAATAATACTTGAAAGTGTACTTCACAACATTAATCTACTGAGTGAAATTCAATCTATTGATTGAGAACTAAATTTAGTTTGTTGTTTGTATTTTCTCTTTTCATTGTCTCTGTCATATTGCATGCTATTATCATTTGTACTAATTGAAGAAGGAAAACTCCTTTCAAAAATACATATTTAAAATACATTAGTTTGGTAACTCAATCAAGATATAAAGTTGCATCTGTTGTACTCCATCAAAAGCAAAAGCCTTTATCTAATTAATTGAAATACACAACTATTGTTAAATAATCATCATCAGACTATATCTATAAAAATATTTTAAATTTAATTAAAACATAATTCAACCTTTTCTTTTTGTATTTTTCCTATTTTGACAGTTGGTATTAGAGCTTGCCTATAAAGGGTTAAGCGCTCGATAACGGCAAGAGAAAAAGATTCAATACTATAAACATGGAACATCAAATGTTACTAAACTACAAAATGAGGTACAATCCAATCCCAACTCATCTTGTTTTGAAACATATTCAAACTCATCATATTCATCGTTTGATGAAGATGATCTGTCATGTAGAGATCTTCTTAATACTTGGAACAAGATATTTAAGTAACATTTTAGTTTAAAATAAAAATATTCAAAATTTTATTTTCAGAAAATGAAAGACTCAAATTCACTAGTTGCATCTAAGGAGAATATGCCATGTCTTGAACAAACTAATGCTTCTAATATTTTGAAATTTGAAAATATGGAGAAAAAGGTCGAATGTTGTGTGCATGACCTTTAAAATTTGCAAAGAGCTTGGAAACTGTAAATGTTCTCTCCTTAAATGTTAGATATATATTAGACAAATCTGGTTTATATCATAACAAAAGAGGCAGAATACATGCTTATGAACTTTCTAAGGTTTCTAGCCCTTACGATAGTAAATTTGGACATAAAAAGTGTCAAACATTAATAAAAGAGACAATTGTCCAAAACTAACAAAGGACCTAAGAAAGACTGGGTACCAAAATATTTTATGATTTATTTTGTAGGTACAACAAACAAAATGATCAACAGAGTTTGAGATCTACATACAAAAGAAATAAAGATCATATACTCTGAATATAGATGATCAGGGCTCATAAGGACAAGATATCTAAATTTATAAAAGAAAAGTTTGAAAAATATCTTAGGTTATTTCAACACAAGCTCCGACCCTAGGTTAGACACAGAGTTAGCAAATCCATGCTTCATGGAAGGAGTTGAAAACAAGAAAATATCTCAGTTTATCCACCTTGACATATAGTATGTTAGGGTAAGTGAAAATCATTACATACATTACAAAACCAACTATATTTCATATGCAATAACATCGATATAAGCATGTTCATCAATCATCTTAGAAGCTCGACTTGTAATGTTGAGCCAAAGGTATGGAAATAAATTTAATGTTGCACATGCCAAACTTGTCAAGGATTTTTATGAGGTATGTCTCTTGAGATATATATAGATTGTTTTTATATTATTGATCTTAATCTCCAAAATCGTTTTAGCAACTTCAAGATCTTTTATATTGATTATTCGTTCAACTAAGCATTAACTTTCTCAACCTCAAGCTTCTTATTATTGGCTATTAGAATATATCAACGTACAACAACAATATATGAAGTAATCTTATACTAGGATCTTAAAGTAAACACATGTATTGTATTTACTCAACTCAAAGTGAATGCGTACAATATACTTGTTAACCTCTTGTTCAATTGTCTTGGAATTATTTAAAACTGTATATGGATATGTTTAGCTTACAAATAAAGTGTTTATTGTTTTCTACCATAAATGTTTTAGTTACTTCGTGTTTTCTACCATAAATGTTTTAGTTACTTCGTAAGATAGTCTCTTCTCAATCTCTATACAAAATATTATATTAACATTCGTTTGTTCAAACTCAACATTAAACTTAACAATTATAAATAACAATATTAAATAAATTATGTTTCATCACTAAAGATAATACATCATTCTAATCAATTCTTTTTCTCCAAAACGAAATCTCTAACTACAGATATTGTCTTGAATTTTTTCTATTAACTCGTGAAATTCTTTCATTGGATTTAAAAATCCATTTACATTTAACTAGTCTAAAATTCATGTTAATAAACCAAAGTCTCGATATTATTTTCTTAAAAAAAAAGACTCATTTTCGTTTATGGTATCAATAATTTTTTTTTTTACTTGGTAGGATATACAATATATTTGAAATTCATTATTTACCCAAAAAATAAAATAAAATCTCATTTCAAATTAGTAAGGCACATAAATATGTTGATTTCATAACACATACGACAAAACGCAAAAAAATATATACCTTTAAATGAAAGTGAACTCATACTTCCGAAAAGATAATTTTGATATATCCTAACTTTTGAATTTATATGCTTGTTTTGGTGTTATTAGAAGATCAGAAGTTGCAAAAGTAAAAATCATCTTTTCACTAAAGAATTATTTAATTTCAAAAACGCTTTAACTTAAGTTTTTTATTGTATCTTTCTTTTTCTCAAAATAGTCTCCAGCTTTAAAAACAAAGTTGATCTCATTATTACCTCTAAGAAATAAAGTCTTAAATTATCTAAAAACATGATCTTCTCATATCTTACTTCAAAAACTCATATGCTTTTAAATATAAAACCGTTCAATCTTGTTTTAAACTAGTAGAAGGCATTTTCTTTATAGGCTAAAAAAAAAAAAAGATAATAATGAATATGGAGTCACCCAAAGGGGCATATGATATCATGTTTTCTTGCCACTTGTCATCCACGCATGCCACAAGAAGCCACTATAGTCTCTGTTCATCATTTGCCATAGTGGGTTGTTGAAGTGACGCACTAAGTTACTACACTTTTCTAGTTTTGTTCAGACCATTGTTTTCTTGCTTTTACACATTAATTTAGAACTAACATTTGTTGTTGTCGGTTGTTTCTTCCAATCTTAATCATAATGGTAATGTTATCTATTTTCATTACATTCTAATTTAACACACAAATCACACAATACATTTTTTCATTATTTTTAAGATATTACTTTTTATTTATATTTCTTATTATCTTAATAACATACAGAAACTAAAAGCGGCTTAAGATAACAACTAATTTTATAAAATAAGTATTACTTTCCATTCATATGTTAATTTTTCTTCACATGAAAAAAAAATTATAAAATAGAGGAATTAAATCACTTTGTCTTTAAATTGTTTACAAAATTTTAATTTTATTTAAGATAATGTTAACCATCTCAACTATACTGATTAAGAAACTAAAAGTGAATTTCTCGGATGTATAAAAATAGGCTTTCTGTTTTTATAGTTTTTTTTAATATGTTCTCATAATTTTTAATGGCTTTTTATTTGAGTAGTTTGCATGGTGGCTGGCAAAATTCTTTCAATTGGCCCCTTAAATTAAAAAAAAAAAGTATATGTTCTTGAATTTATTTTTTTTAACTTAAAATTATCAGGGACAATTTTTTTTTTACAAATGTATAATATGTAATCCAAAAATAATTTAGAAATATATTTAAAAAAATCTACATATAGCTTGACAAACTTCATAATCAAATCATATAAAAGGCAAAATCCTATTTTAATAAAGGTCCACAAAGTACTCAAGCACCACTTCAAACCATATATTGTTATATATTTATATAGATATCCTTTTCACCAACATCATATTGCCCTTTCAATATTTAAGCACTTTCCATTCTTATATTCACATCAACCACTTTCCCATCTCTCTCAACTCATTTTTCTCAACACTCTACAAAATGTCCTACCACAAGCCAAAAGCCCTAGCACAGTTCTTGTTGCTAGCAACAATGATAGTTGGCACTGCAATGGGAGATTCATCAAAGGACAAAGAGGAATGCACCCAGCAATTGGTAGGGCTAGCAACATGTTTGCCCTATGTTGGAGGTCAAGGACAAGCTCCAACTCCTGATTGTTGCAGTGGTCTGAAGCAAGTGCTGAAGAACAATAAAAAGTGTTTGTGTTTGATTATCAAAGATCGCAATGATCCTGACTTTGGTGGTTTGCAGATCAATGTGACTTTGGCTTTGAACCTCCCCACTGCTTGCAATTCCCCTGTCAATGTTTCCAAGTGCCCTGGTAACATCTTATTTCTAAAACCCTAAATTCTTATCTTTTAACTTACATAAAAAAATTTTCATGTTTCTCTACTCATATTTATTCTTTAAAAAATGGGTAAAAGCACGAAACAGCATATCTTATTTTGGATTTTACGAAACAGGAGTAGAATTTATTAATATTTAAAAAAATAAGTAAATCATGCGAAAAGACACGATGTTAATAGAAAGTCGTGTCAATAAAACGCAGAATGAGAAATAAAAAAGAATTAAAGTTGTATTTAATAAAAAAGTAAAATTAAAATTAAATTATATTAATACGATTTTAGTTTATTTTTGTTATTGAAATTATATTACGTTATCATAATTTTCGTTTAACTTTATTATTAAAGTTTTTATAATTTTAATTTATTTTTATCATTAAAATCGTGTCAAGTTAATACAATTTTAATTATTTTTTTTATTAAAATTATATAATGTTGATACGATTTTTTTATTTATAATCGGTCTTCCATAACAAGACTTATCTATTCTCATAAAAGATTACTTCTACAATAAGACTTATCTATTTTCATAAAAAAAGATTACTTCTATTTGGCAAATATGCATATTAATATGTTAATAAAGATTACTCCTATTTCGTAAATATGCATGTTAATATGTTAACGTGATATATTGTTTGGTGTTTCACACTTCTCAATCAGATAAAAAACTTCTCAATCACATAAAAGCCTTTATCTTATAGTCAATTTTCAATGGAAGCAGATCTCTTGCACATGGATCCCAAATCACAAGAGGCTCAAGTTTTTTATCAATTGGAGAAAGGCTCTGGCAAAAATGGCACAAGTCCTGCAGCAAGTCCTTCAGGTAATGAAATTGACATCAAACTTTGTTTGGTAGTTAAATAAGAACATGTTTAAATAAAAATTCTTTACAAATTATATTAATTTGTATACAGATTAAAAAAATTTAAAGAAGTGAAGTTTTACAAATTAACTTTTTTTTTTTATCTAAAAATATTTTGGAAGAAATTTATCCAAATACACCTTAATGGTTTTTTTGTTGAGAAGGAAATAAGCATGCAAGTGTGATTGTGATGCAGCTGCAGTTGGAGCAACAAGCAACCCGACAACCAGTACCCCACAGAAGAATGATGCATTTTGCAAAGAAAATAGATTTTTTAGGTTAAATGTTTTGGTTATAGGGCTTCAAGTTTGGGCTTTAACTGGGCTTTTGTGCTAAATATTTTCACTTGGACACCAATATGGAACGGTCTCTTCCATTTCTCTCACTTTGTGTACCACCAATGTTATTACTTACTATAAAAATATGTCAAGTATGGTGTAATTGTTTTTCTCTCCAAATTATTGTAAAAGTTGTGAACAAAAATATGGAAGATGTGAAATTCATGTTAATGAAACTAACTATATATGTATATACATATATTCTTTTTTTTTCTCTTATGTTTAAAGTTTTCCATAACTAAGTCCTTTCATTATTTAAAACGTGTTTTGATAAGTTCCTCTATAAACATTTCTAAAAAATGAAATGAAATTATTTTCCATAATTTAAAAATTAGTTTATACAAAATTGACTTAAACTCGTGGAAACATTACTTTTTTTCTTTTTCAGAATAGTTTCTTAAAAGTTTATCTAAAGACAAAAACCATTGTAATTGATGAGAGAGTCTTTCTATTGAAATAAAGTCGATTTAAAAAAAATATTTTGTCTAATGTATTGAGAATTTATCACTTGAAATACATTCTAAAAATAGTTAACTATGCAATCGTTATTAAAAAAAAATACTTAACTGTTTATTTTGTCTCTTTTATGTGTAACAATGTTATTGTTTGAATATACTTAAAAATTCTTATTATTTATGAGTTGATGTGAATAATAAAATATGAACTTCTTCTTTCTTAATAACTTAAAGTATTCAAAGTAAAATAATGACGAAATGGTGGCACACAAAGAATTTAGATCATTGGCCAGTAATCGTAATACAATCATAATTGTCTTGGGAAAGTTTTAAAAGTAATATAACTCTACAAAGAGATCATAATATATGTTTATGTATCTTTTGCACATCATTATCAACAACTTTGTATTTTTGTGACTATATAGTTGTATATTGAAGCATGTTTGTAAAAATCGATCTCTTTCAATAATTTATAGGAACTTTTTTATATAATTTTATCTCCCATTTTCTAGAGATTTTATTCCCATAAAACAATTTTATAATTTGATTGATACTCAGGGTGAAAAGGATGAATTTAATATACATTTTGATTCAACCAACCTACCAATTATTGTTCCTTGGATTGTGTTATTCTTAGTAGGTTGGTTTGATCACACAAACCCAATTCAACCTATAGAAATTTGATTATGCTGAATACAAAATTTGACTTCTTCACAAGTCAAAATTAATAGGTATAATTAATAGGTATGAGTTAATTTTTAGAATTTTTTTAATATAATTTTTTCTAAGTTTAGATAATCACTTTTCTTCACCAACTTCACCAATTTACTAAAAGGAATATGAATTTTTTTCATATTTTTAATAAATAAAATAAGGAAGAGAATGCGATTATAATATTATTAATATCAATAATTAGTAATGTACATTTTCTTACTTAATTAGACGAGTCTTTATCACTTGTAAATTGAAAAACTTAAAAGCTTAATGGCAATAAAAATAATAATAATAATAGTAAAAATGTAATAATTTATTCTCAAAAATCAATCTTCAAATATTATTAAATTTAACATAAATTTATATATATATATATATATATATATATATATATATATATATATATATATATATCTATATATATATATATATTT
>Ga0099824_1007053_pt1 | contig 15092 bp, 13 predicted proteins | sample SiratrowhiteBW_FD_76837 | JGI IMG/M metagenome (GOLD analysis project Ga0099824, IMG submission 76837) | Root nodule microbial communities of legume samples collected from California, USA - Siratro white BW | ecosystem: Host-associated > Plants > Roots > Nodule | place: USA: California...
ATATATAAAATATATATTATAAATATTTCTATCTTTTATATATATATATATATATATATATATATATATATATATATATATATATATAATATGATAAAATTATGTGTCTAAAGTTAGAACTCAAAAAGTTTCTTTTGATTTAACAGAAGCTACTGAAAGGAAGAGACACAAGCAGAGAAAGAAGAAAGAAGAAGAGTGTTCTCAGAACGTTTCTCTTCCTTTTCACGCTACTCTGAAGCCCCAACAAACCCTAATCGAACTCCGATTTTCGCTATAAACCCTAAACCCCCAAATTAGTTGGTCATGGCTTCGTCTTCGAGTAGCGGATTGACGTTCAAGCTTCATCCTCTCGTAATCGTAAACATCTCCGACCATTACACGAGGGTCAAGTCTCAGATGAACCCAACCCTCGCGCAACCGAACAGCAACAACGCCTCCGCGCCCAACGGCGGCGACGGCGTCGTTTCGTCCCTCCCTCTCCGGGTCTATGGATGCGTCATAGGAGTGCAGAAGGGCCGTACCGTCGAGATCTTCAACAGCTTCGAACTCCTCTACGATCCTTCAACTCATTCCCTCGATCGCACCTTCCTCGAGAAGAAGCAAGAACTCTGTTTAGTATTCCTTTCTCTCTCTCTCTCTCTCAAATTGAGGCTAAGTTTAGTTCAGTATTTTCTGAATGGTTCGCAATTGTGGTGACATTTGTCCACAATTTCATTCTACATAAGGATCTCAGTGAAATCATGATCACAGTTTAAAAACCTTTAACGACCTTGACCTAACATTGGCGTTGTGTGGTTTATAATTTTGGCATGGCTTTAATTTGTGAGTTTGGTTTTTGACAATGAACTGGGTCTATTTGGAACAGCTTCTCTGTAAGCCCTGATTGGACAAGAAAATAAGAAGGAGAAATGAAACGAGCTTCTCCTAGTTAAAATTAGCTAATTTGTAGAAACTTTCTTAGATACGAAGAAGTTTATCCTAACAGATCTCATATTTTTTTATTTTATTTTTTTTTATCAAATTTGTGTTTTATTTTTTTTGATAATTTTGGATATGTTGATTTTATTGGAAGTTTTTTGTTTTTCTTTTTCCAGATAAGAAGGTGTTCCCACACTTCTACATACTGGGATGGTATTCGACTGGGAGTGATGCGGAGGAGTCGGACATGCACATTCACAAAGCTGTAAGTTTTTGTTATTTCAATTGGTCTCAATTTGAGCATTCATGTGATTGATAGGTTGGTTTGGGTTCACGAGGAGATTTTAGTTGTTTTGATAGTATTTGGGAGAAGTTCAATGCCCAAGGAAGAGGAATTGATGCTTCTTGATGATGGTTTTATTTGATATATGTTTTGAATTAGGATATGATAAATTGAAATGCAGTTAGAGAAAAATGCTAGATCATGATTGGGCTTAGGGTGAAGCAAATGGTTGTTTATTCTGGTTAAAAGGGTTGTCACCATATGTAGGCCTTTCTGCATCCCCTTTCTTCTTCCCCCATCATGGAGGGACTCAATTCAACAATCAACTCTTCCTTCCTTCACTGTGAAGCTCCTTTCTTCTCAACCCTCACGCATTTGCATGATTTATTCTTTCTTCAAGATCCTTGTGTGCATACTACTAGGAACACTCCCATCTCAACCTTTTTGCATTTTGATCTCAGGATTTTGTCTTAGCAGAACCTCTGTGTTGAACATTCTCTTCACTTTTTCCTTGAATTTCATTGATACTTTACCACTAATCTTTTTATTACAATCCTCGAGTTTGAGATTAATCCCAACATAATTATCTTCAGCATTATCCAATGGGGCTTATTCTCTTCCCCTTTATAGGTCTTGTCAAAGTTAAGTAATTCATTGCCTCTCCTTCCTATTGCAATTCATTGTCAACCCCAAATTGAATCTTCTCTTTGCCTCTCCTTCCTATTGGGGATAAAGTTTCACCATGAGCTTTCTTAGAAGCATGGGAAGATCCAATAACAATACCATCACTTGATGGTTACTTTCTTTTATTGCTTGCTGCTCTCCGTATATAAATTCTCGAGTCTCCAATGCCTAAAGCTTCATAATTAGTTGCCTAATTGAGAGTGGGATCATCATCAAAAACCAACTCATTTCCCCATCTTCATTATCATTCTTAGAAAGTGGACTTCAAGCGGTACTCAACCTCAAAAAACCAGGTGTGTCCAACTTATATACTATAGTTTGACCATATCCTTAGTTGATGTAATATGTCCAACACCCCCCTCACATCTAAGACTGGGTATGTCAAGCGTGAGACTAGATATTTTTGGGTGGTCTAATAACATGATAGCAGGTGGTTCCATAGGCCTAACAAACTTAGTGATACAATAGCTCTAATATAGAAAGTAGACTTTAAGTTAGGTTTACACCCGTTTATATACTATAGTTTGACTATATCTCTATTGTCATCAATTGGTCCCACTAGCCACTCATTGTACAATATGGTCTATTTCATCCCTAATTAGTATCTTTGAGCAAGTTGTTGATTATTCCTCTCTTTTGAATGAATTTGTGTTATGAATAAGTAAAATGTTAATTAGTTTCTTCCTACTTTCTTCAAAAAAAGTTAATAATGAAAGGATTCATGTCATGAAAAATAATTATTACTTCCTTAAATACACTCCACATGAGCTCATGATGAGCTACATGTGAAGTTTAAAATCTTGATTGCTAGCTTTTGCAAGTTTGGAGCTGTGTGATCGTAATTCTTCCACATTGAGCTATAAAATCAAAGAAAGTAACTTTAAACATTGCAACTTACTGCAATTTAGATACTTAGAATAGCTTCTAGGAAAGTGTTTAAGTGTCTCACTTGGGGCTGTGGTCTTTCTTGATTTTTTTAGCATGGTAAAGTCATCATCAAAGAGTCCACTTCCACTCTTGTAAAGGGACAACTCATTTAAATTTTTTTGTTGCACATCTTTACTTGGAACCAATGTCTTGATGCAATCATACAACCCATTTGTATCCTCCAAACCATATTCCATTTTTGGGTTGGGATAATAAAACTCCAAGTTGAAAAAGTGATTAGCTGCATGCAAGAGGCGATAAAGTTGACATGTCTATCTAATATCAATGACTGTAAATACATCTTTGTATTTACTTTCATTGTTATTAGAAAACTTTCTTATCATTTCGTTGGCCTTGTCTGTTGCTTAATGTATATATCCTATATCTGCTTTTCATTCCCCATCCACAAAAGGTATGTACATGGACAAGAGGAGCCATGACTTTGAGAGCAATGGGCATACGATTCCAAAATGAAGGCATAAAAGCAATTTTCTAGCTTCCCTCCCCATAGCTTCCTTAGACAGCTTGTTCCATTCATCTAAAGTGATCTTCTTTCTCAAATTTTTTTTACAATTGCAACTTTTACTATTATTTCCTTCAATGTTTTCTAGTGTCATTGTCATGCTCTATGGTCTTTTATAAAACCTTACTGCACTATTATTACGAAGTGTCATTGCTATGCTGAACATGAGTGTAGTTTCGTTTTATGCTATATTGTAGTTTATGTTGTGTACAGGTTAATGATGATATATCCCTGGTTTCAATTTTGATTTATGTTAATTTACTTTTTTGTGCCTTTGTTTATTTGATATTCTCTTCCAGTCAGTATTCAGATAGTGAATACATTGAAATTCAAGTTCCTATAGTTTCTGATTATTATGAACCTCTGCTGTAACAGCTGATGGATATCAATGAAAGTCCAGTTTATGTTCTTCTCAATCCTTCTATCAATCACTCTCAGAAGGATCTCCCAGTCAGTATTTATGAAAGTGGTACATGATCTCTACCATTGTCTTGTTTATTATGTGATTTTTTACAACCACAGTTGCCAAAATGAAAAATAAAAATTAACTAGAAAGATCTTTAGTTACTTGTACATGTATTTCCATTCTTTTATTTTTTACAATGATTCTTTTAATATGAGAATAAATTTTATTGGGGAAAGAAATAGAAGTTTAGAAGGTTGGAAGACAAAAAATCCTCAACAAGGGTAATACAAACGGAAGAAACCAGAGCAGTGAAGTATGTTTAACACAGACCATGTGATGAACAATGAACACCAAATTATTCTAATTCAGTGGTGAGAAGCACATTTGATGATTAAGGCATTGCTTTTGAACAGCAAAAGCCATAGAAGTTAGAATCTCTTACGTGGCACATTACCATAAGATTTTACTTCCTAACCCTTGAAAACAAACTTGTGAAAACTGATCCAGTGAACTAGGACTAAGTGAATAACCCACTGCTCAACAAGATGCTATTTTCTTTAAAGGAATTGCACAGCTATGCAATTTAGCATGAATGAGGCACTGTGCAGGCATGGATGAATACATGACACATCTTGGGAGAGAAATCTATTTCAGGCTGTGTAACCTACTATAAGTCACATTAGTATTTCTATTGTGTAAAGCTGTTTAAGCAATATTTGACCGTAGTAGGATTATGAATTCCAAATTTACTTTTCCAAGGAAAGTCTTTCCCTTACGGGATAATGTATGAGAAACTGAAAATAAGATTTGTAAGGAGGAACTGCTGATAAAGCTTCCAGTTTCTCATCAATATTAGAAAAAGGGAGCAACATAGGGTTCACATGGGGTTATGATCTAGTAGAAGCAAATGTAGAAGGTAAATCTATCCTAGATTTTTTATTAGCGTATCTTTAGAATAGCCTACACTTCATTTGGGAAGAGGAAAGAGTATCTTATCTACAAAAGTTGGGTAAAGTGCTCTCAAATTGTAAATTTTCAGAATCAAAGAGAAACCTTTGCTTGCATTACAATGTCATACCTGGGGAGATGATAACTACCCAATACAGAGCCTTGGTCATGGAGTAAGAGTTGTGAAGAAATTCTTATTGATCCATATTAGGAGATTGGGAGGCTAATTTGCATATTCTTATTTTTTCCCTTCTTTTCATTTGAATTTTTCTGCTTTCTATTCTTTCTAATGAAGGATTATGTGTTTTTTGTTGGTAAATATTTGGACAATTCTTTGTTGTCATATTGCCTGCTGCTTATTGTACTGAGGAAATTAATTGTGTTACTGCTGGTGCTTGTAATTACAATTTTCAACTACAGAACTGCATGTCATAGATGGGATTCCACAACTTATTTTTGTTCTCTCAAGCTATACTATTGAGGTTGGTTTTATGACTTCTGTTGTACCCTTTTTCACATCTTAAATCACCGTTCCTCAACTGATTGATTGATTTGGATTACCTTCTCTATCCCTCTTGCTTTGTTGAAGACTGTTGAAGCAGAACGAATATCAGTTGATCATGTTGCTCATCTTAAGCCATCTGATGGTGGTTCAGCGGCTACACAATGTTAGTGTTTTTCTTGACTTTTATTTGCATCTTTATTATCTTTCATTAAGCCTTTGGAGTAGGGAAAAATTTTGATTTATTCTTATGTTAGGTAAGTATACTTATGTTATTATTCTTCTACAGAATTTTATATTGCTTGTCACAAGTCTGGATGGAGGGGAGAGTTGTTTTGGGTAGTTAATTGTGAACATGAAATTTTTTGAATTTATTACAACCTTGTCCAACTAAGATCAGGGAGGGTCTGAGTAAGTAGATGATAAGTAGCCAAACACTTGGGGAACCCACCCTGAAAAGCTAACTTAAGGGGGCAGAACCAAACACTTAAATACTCCACCTAGCATTCCATACATACCCATGTTCCTATCAATAAAGCACATAAAATGGAAGCTGTTCACATTAAAACGAGTAGATGAAGATCGAAGTTCCCTGAATTTTCTTCTTTTTGGAAGTCAATGGTGTTGATTGTATGACTCCACCTAGTGGGATAAGCTTTGGGTTTTTTAGTTGTATCTGATAATATATCATGTTTTCGTATTGCAGTGGCTGCTCACCTTACTGGTATACACAGTGCCATCAAAATGCTTCATAGCAGAATAAAGGTGCTACATCATTATCTTCTTGCAATGCAAAAAGGTATTAGGGTATCCTCTCTACAAAAGTAGCATTTGACTATAAGATATTCTTTGCTATTACAAAATTTTCAAGTCTAATAAAACGAATTATTCTTTTGATCTGTCAACTTCGTAAGCCTTTCAAGTTGCCACATCTTTTTATTAATATAGTGTTTATTAAGTTAATAAGAGTGAGAAATTATATACAGGATAACACTTGAGTATTTGGCTAAGTTTCGAAGTGTATATTTCTCTATTATGGCAAAGAGGGTGACTTGCAAATAAAATCTTCGACATATAGTATAAGTTGAATTAACTTGGCAAGTTAGAGACCAGATTCTGTTTGAAATTGTAATAGATTTATGATTAGGATTTAGGGGAATCACACTACCAGGAGAATTTTCTAGTTATCACTGCCATATATCTTATTGCACGTGTCCTATTTTAGAAAATTAGATCCTTGGTTACAAATTATAATATACTAAATTTTAGGATGAATTAGCGAATCATAAGCACTCATGAACTTGCTGAAGTTTTGAAATAAAATCTTTTATTAAATATCTTTTTGTGGAGTTTCTTTCTCAAAAGCTTTTTTTTTTTAAATTGTGAGATATGTTAAAACATTTATTTTTTAATGAAAACAACCAATTACCTTTAAGGTTTTAGGAAATGGTTTGTTAAAAGTAGGAAATCGAGTTTTAGCTGCATGGCATGGTTTTGAGTATTTGTATTCATATTTTACAAATCACAGTTTCAAAACAGTATATTAAATGTAATAATGTGAGCAATATATCAATTTCCTGCTTTGACTATAAATCATACGTGTTCACATATTGAAACTCCAATAAATGTGATCAATAATCTTACTGTTTAAAAGCAGGTGATGTTCCCTGTGAGAATTCACTATTAAGACAAGTGTCAAGTCTCCTGAGAAGATTGCCTGCTATTGAATCCGGGAAATTTCAAGATGATTTCTTAATGGTATGTTCATTCTGAATTTTGGACTTCATGGCATGCTTGTTGGTGTGTTGAAATTTGCCTTTGCGTGTAATGGGAAAGGAGGGTCAATAAACTTGGTTCCTCCTGTTATCCTTGAGTGTTCTTAGAATTATTTGAGCAACCATCATGAACTGTGATGGGTCACCCTTCTTTAAGCTAGAGAGTGGGCTTATGGCTTCCTAAATCCTAATGACAGAACAGATATAACAAGTGAAAGCTACATGGGTGCAGGTCTTGTATTAATTGAGTACCCTAAGCAAGCAGCATGATTAGTATATAGAGGACATAAATATTCTTCACCCATTACGACGTCTTAGCTTACATATTTCTGCAATACCACGTCTTCGCTTTGTTGTGAGCTTAATATTGCTGTTGGAATATAAATGCTTACGTGAACTTTTCTTTTACTTACAATATTTTTCCCCTTTCAGGAGTACAATGATACCTTATTGATTAGTTACCTGGCAATGCTTACCAACTGCTCAAGGTATGACCTGTACTTTGTCTTTTATTATAATGTTTTGTAATTTAATTTTTCTCCTCTTTTATATATAAGAAAAGCTCCAAGTAATTGTTTTAGCCAAACTTCCTTGAAAATCAGTGTGGTGGGACAATTTTTTGTAGTTATACAATGAAGCAATGGTTAGAATTTAGAAACACCATTACCATTACCAAATTGATAAGTTTTGCTTCCATTTTACTCTGCTTCCCATTCCTATACCTTTACAATTATTCACAAGGAGAAACAGAAGCTTCTTCTGTTAGAGGTGCATGCTATGGGAGGAAGTTTGAGTCATTTTAGCTGGGTCTTAAGTTTTTATATATATAAATGGATTCTATGATGACATTATGCTCGATCTTTTACTGTAGAATCATGAAGCTCAATCTGGCATGAATCCTCCCTTTTAATCTAACGATCTTAAATACTTTCTTCACTTTTTGCTTTATGAAATTGTTGACTGTGGTGGGCTGGAACTCCATCGGATTGTCCTAGAATCCCAATGTATTCCAATATGTATAAATATATATTTTTCCAGAAAAGAAATGTGAACACTATTTAAGTTCTAAAGTGTGTAACCTTGAATGCACATGGTATTAACAAGTGTTCTTTTTTATCTTCGTGTAGTGGAATGAATGAGCTGGTGGACAAATTTAATACCGCGTATGATAGGCATACCAGAAGGGGTGGACGTACTGCTTTTATGTGAGAGCTGTGTTTGGTTGCTCATTTCTGGTGGACATCCTCAGAGCACTTTTCCAACTTCGTAGGCTTAGATTTTTTTTTTACCTCTTTTTGCTGGTTAGGCACAGGTTATTGAAGCTTAGTATTGCTTTGATTTAAGAGAATTGGGAGGAAGGAAAAAAATGGAAAGTCACCATATGATTGTCCCCTCCAACTAAAATGGAAAAAACGGTATTTGCTTTGGCATTTTTCTATAACAAGTTTGCGATGTAGAGGGGACAAAAGATTTGTAGGTCAAGATATGAATTTTCATTGTGATTCTTTGTTGAGTCACCATCCTTCATTTTCGTGCTGTCAGACCAAATTCTTTTGCACTGCTTTTGGAGGAGTAAAACTCTTACTAGGTCAAGAGGAATATGTGGTGGAAGAATTACAGTCACAGCATTTTGAGTCAATCTGTAGTTATTTTTGTTTAACAATTATAATCATTTTTATACTTGTTAAATGTGAAGTGTTTGTCATGGGAATTTCTTGACATTGGTGAGCAAATCTAAACGGTTTTAAAAATTCGTAGTAGTAATAATTCATTTCACAATTTTCTTTTATATTTTTGACCTAATATTTTTTCTCACTTCTCTGGGCATATAAGCAGTCATGTACAAGTGTATAAAATTGATAAAGTATGAAGTCAAATATATATTTTTAGTTTGAATTAATTGTGGAAAGATTGTTCTAATAACTAAAACTTAAATCAAACCAAAGAATGAAAAAGAATAATATCTTAATTTAACTAATTATACATGGGTTTATATTGTACATTTTATTATATATATGGAAGGAATTAAATTATATAGATATAAATGTTAGAAAATGTTACCGTTAATAATTATATAAAATCATAAATTTTGTTTATCTGATTGTTAAATCATAATTTTATATTATTTTTTGTTAAAATTACATAAATATTATAAAATAATTAAAATAAAAATATGGTTATATAGATAGACGGTTATGACATTTTAAAGCATACAAATTTTAAATGAAATAGCAAATTTTTTCTCTTGTTGAATATGGCCAAATGTTACATTGTACAATGACTACTGAGAATAATGAGGGTTGTACAATACAAGGGAGTCATCCACTATCTTAAACTCAATTAATATGAAATTAATGAAAAAATATATAAGCACATTTATTATAAACTTCGTAAGAAAAAACTTAACTCTTTATTGTGGAAGTACACAAAGTATGAAAATATAAAAACAGGATGCGACTAAGAAGATGTAAAAGATAAAGAAGATAAAATAATATTTTTACTTTCTCTAATTACGCGAAGAAAGCATGGAGGTGCAAGAAAAATTTGTCCATGAATTATGAAAAATCTAATAAGTAAAAAAACCTTTAAGGCATTGTTTGTTTCCATAGATGAATTTTCGGGTAAAGTTGGCTTGCGATGAAAGTTGGGATTCTAAAAAATTAAATACAATTTAAAAACAGAATTGGAGAATAAAATGCTGTAACACGCGAAGATTTGAGGGTAAATGAATTTAATATATTTTTATATATTTAATTTATTAATATCTTCACTTATATCATAATAAAATAAGTATAATTAAGAATATAATATATTATAATAATAATTAATAATAAAATATTAATAAATTTAATAAAATTATAAAATCATAATCAAAATATTAATAATATATTTATAAAATATTAATATAATTAATTTAATAATTCATTAATATATATATATATATATATATATATATATATATATACTTATATTATAATAAAATAAATATAACTAATCATAAATAGAGTAATAATAATAAGAAGAATTAAAATAATAATAAATTTAATAAAATAATAAAATATTAATGAAAATAAGAAATGATAAATTAAAAAATAATAATCAAAATAAGATAATTATAAAAAAAATATCAATAATATTAATATTAAAAACTATAAATCATAAGTATAATAATAAAAATATAAAATGATAAGAAAAGTAATAATAATAAAATTAAAATTATAACAATAGTCAAAATAAATTTATAAAATACTTATATTATTAATAATAGTAGTTTATTTTTTTAATTTAAATTTTAAAATAATTTATACTTTTATAATTTATTTAATTAAAATAGTAATAATTTATCAATCACATTTGATAAATTAATTATATTAATTTTAACTATAATTTCATTTATTAAAAAATTATTTTATCAATTAGACATATCACATCATTCACAAACTTTTATAAACTTTCTCTTCTTTTCTTACCATCTTTCTCTTAATCCAAAAAACCAAATTTTTCACACACTTTCATCTCAAATCAACTCAAATTCATTCTCTCAAATTCACTTCCCAATCCAAAAAAACCTCAAATTTGGAGACCATATTAAAAAAACTCCTCCACCCTACAATATGACCCTAAAATTTACATATTGAAAATTTCTCTTGAATCACAGATTATCATACATTTTATTTATTTGAATAGAGTAATTCGAATAGTAAAATACACAAGTGTATCTCAATACATCACACACATCATACATTGTATATACAGATAATATAATAAACATAAAAACACACACTTTTATAATAAAAGAAATCAGAGAATTTGACAGATAGACTTCAATTGTTGGAATATACGTTGTCTTGTATTTGCTGACTCAAGATTAGACCTCAGTTTTTGAATTTCATAATTCAATATAGCTTGTGCTGACTTATAGTTTTTCTCAATATTAAGTCTTTCAGCTCTTTCTTCTTTCAACTTTTTCGAAAGATTTGTAGTTTCTTCTTTCAAATTTGATCCTTCCTATATATTAAAATAAAATTATCATTTGTAATATCAAAAGAACAATAATGAAGTAATATTCAATATTTATACTCATATTCTCTATATTATTATTTTTTGTTGTAGAAGTATATTTATTGCTTAAGTTATGATACCATGTGATGTAATATTAAAAAAATACTCAAAATTAAGAATTACAAAATCAATTCATCTCCATTGAAGTGATCTATTTAACATGATAAACTAAACAAAATGACTTCAACTTAATTTGATCAATCTTTTATTTCAAAAGTTCAATAAAATCACTTTTATTTCAAAAGTTCAATAAAATCTAAACGAAGACATGAACATGTAAATATGACATTTACCATATTAGTATTGTTTTAGTTAATCATTACTTTAGTTTGCACTTGTCTTTTAGTTTCTATTTTTTTTTTTAAATAATACTTTTTGTTAAATCAGGTTTAATAAATTTTAAGAAATATGTTTACCTGTGACTTCACAAATGTCTTATTTGTATATGGTTGTCCATTATTCTTTGATACAACCATGTTCACAAGATTGAGAAGTTGTTGAACTTGTTCTACTTGCTTTGTTTCATCCTTAGTCTTATTATCAAAAAGCACTTTGTGATTGTTACATTGGAATAAAATATCCTACAACAATAATAAAACTTTATCAAAATCATCAAAACTCTAAATATATAATATAAGAAATTAACATAAAGTAATATTAAATGAATTAGTAATAGTTAAACATAAAACATTATATAATAATTCTTAGTTTATTCAAATAATTTGAGTATACAAAATTAACACCTAAGAATATCGAGAAAAGAAATTATAAATATTCTTTAATAATATGATAAGATACCTTAAGAGGCTGTGGACATCCTTCACCTAAATAATCTTCGAGTGTCTCTTCATTATATTCAAGCTCATCCCCTCCAGTGAAGACTATAATCATATAGTCCATAATTTTATGTCCAAATAAAGTTTGTAACACACGTAAAGTAACATGTTCTTCTTCAGAAAAACGAGTTCTAACAGAGAACACCACAAGAATTGCATGAATTCCATCTTTAGCCAGATCAATGCATTTGATTATTTCTTTCCCAACCGAATCACTTCCATCAAATAATCCTACAAAATATATTAGGTTTTAGATTTAAGATTAAATTATTTATATTCATACATACAATATCTATTGTTCTCTCCGTGCAAGAAGAAACCACTATAATTTTTTTTTTACTAAAAGCAAAAAAAAGAAACAATAAAATTAAAACAAAATCACCACACTTTTCAAAATTAAAATAAAATTAACATATATTTGAGTAAACATAAATCATTGTTATTATTAATAACAAAGGTTTAAAGCAAGAACAAAAATAAGTGATGAAATTTTTTTCGAAAGATAAAAAATTTATGAAGAAGATTAAGGAATTAAGAATAGAAACCTTTTATTTCATGCATCCAAAATATATTTAAGCATTAAAACAAGATAAAATTATCAAAAAAAGGTAGAGACAGAAAAAAATTATATTAAAATATTGGATATGTTTCATTTTTTAATTATATTGATTTAAAAGTGAGATCTATTAATTTTCAAATGATTTTAACTATTGAGAAAGAGAATATTGTTAATATTTTATAATATTGAAATAATCAAGCTAACTTTTAATATAAATCAAATATGATGAATTATAAGTAACTTGACATTACCTGGAGTGTCAATAACATTAATAGTTGATCCATCTTTGATGACACTTTTTTGTAATTCACAAGTATGTGTTCTTGATTTAAAGGCATTTCTTTTCAGAATGCTATTTCCAGTTGAACTTTTACCATTCCCAGTTCGTCCAACCAAAACTAATGTCTTCTCTTCATTAAATAAAGGAAGTGTCTTCTCTTCACTAAATAAGGAATTTTGTTCTAGTGTGTCAAACTTAGGTTGCAACTGCAAGTTAACAATAACCAAAATAAAACAATAACAACATAACAAACATATATTTATAATTACAAATAATATTTTGAACAACAATTTCTAGTAATTACAATATAAGATTCTCAAATATATAAAAAAGACACTACCACTATTAAAAATAATTGTAACAAGAGTTTTGAAATCAAGATATCGTTGTGAATTATATGTTTCTACTACAACTGAATTCATTATTATATTTTGAAATTATAGTAACTTGTCATCATATTACCTTCAAAAAATATTGTCATAACGAATATATTAAAATACTAAAATTAAGAATAAAAAAATCAATTCAATCTATAAATTTGATCCACTTAACATCATAATTAGATAAAATGACTTCAACTTAATCATTTATTTTTTCAAAAGTTCAATAAAATCTAACAAAGGCTTAAACATGAAAATATGACATTTACCATATGACTATTGTTTTAGCTAATCATTACTTTAGTTTGTATTTTCATTTTAGTTTCTAATTTTTTTTAAAAGAATATTATTTTGTTATATCACTTTCAATAAAATTTAAGAAATGTGTTTACCTGGGACTTCACAAATATCTTATTTGTATATGGTTGTCCATTATTCTTTGATATAACCATGTTCACAAGATTGAAAAGTTGTTGAACTTGTTCTAGTTGCTTTGTTTCATCCTTAGTCTTGTTATCAAAAAGCAATTTGCGATTGTCACATTGGAGTAAAACATCCTACAACAATATTAAAACTCTATCAAAATCATGAAAATTCTAAACATATAATATAAAAATTAATACAAAACAATATTAGATTAATGAATAATAGTTAGGCATGTAATTTAACAATGTCTAAAATATAATAATTTTGGCTTTATTTAAATATAACTTGAGTATACAAAATATAAGTTAAAGAATATTTTTAATCTACATTTATTTTAATTATAATATATATTTTTATTAAATTATCTATGGTAACAATATCTTTTAATCATATATTAAGAAATTTAAATATAAGATATAGAAAAAGAGAGGTAAGGGTAACAACTTTATGGCAAGATGTGAAAACTAAATTTAGATATTGGTACAATTAAGAGTTTCTTAATCTTCACATGATTAAATATATTTATTTTTTAAAATTTTGACAATTTAAGTATAATAATAAGAGTTATCACCTAATAAATTAGAGAACAAAAAATTATACATATTTATCTAAATGGTAATATGATAAGATACCTTAAGAGGTTGTGGACATCCTTCACTTAAATAATCATCTAGTGTCTCTTTATTATATTCAAGTTCATCTCCTCCCGTGAAGACTATAATCATGTAGTCAACAATTTTGTGTCCAAATAAAGTTTTCAAGACACGTAAAGTAGCTTGTTCCTCTTCAGAAAAACGAGTTCTAACAGAAAACACAGCAAGAATTGCATGAATTCCATCTTTAGCCAAATCAAGACATTTGATTATTTCTTTTCCACTAGAATCATTTCCATCGAATAGTCCTACAAAATATAATAGATTTTAGATTCTAAACTAAATTCTTTATGTTTATACATATAATATTTACAATGAATATGTTCAACCATTAAATGGTAACAGTACTCTATCTAATATGTTTATTGTGATATTGGATATGTTCCATTTTTCAGTGGTATTGATTCAGAAGTGAGACTTATTAATTTTCAATAGATTTTAACTATTGAAAAAGAAAATATTGTTAGCATTTTGCAATATTGAAACAACCAAGTCTATTTTTTTTAACTTAAATCAAATAAGATGAATTACAAGTAACTTCGTATTACCTGGAGTATCAATAACATTAATAATTGATCCGTCTTTAGTGACACTTTTTTGTAACTCACAAGTACGTGTTTTCGATTTAAAAGCATTTTTTCTGAGAATGCTATTTCCAGTTGAACTTTTACCATTTCCGGTTCGTCCAACTAAAACTAGTGTCTTCACTTCATTAAACAAGGGAAATGTCTTCTCTTCATTAAACAAGGAAATTCCCTTCATCGTATCAAATTCAAATTACAACTGCAAGTTAAAAATAACATAAATAAAATAATAACAAGACAAAACAATATTTATAATAAATAAAAAATAATATGTTAAATCAATTAACAAAATAAAATATATATATATATATATATATATATATATATAAATATATATATATATATA
>Ga0099824_1007063_pt1 | contig 15079 bp, 19 predicted proteins | sample SiratrowhiteBW_FD_76837 | JGI IMG/M metagenome (GOLD analysis project Ga0099824, IMG submission 76837) | Root nodule microbial communities of legume samples collected from California, USA - Siratro white BW | ecosystem: Host-associated > Plants > Roots > Nodule | place: USA: California...
AAAATTGGGCTAAAGCCCAACGCTCTATGCATCATCATTTTACCCTAAAAAAACAAATTAGGGGAAATTTTAAAATGGTTGCCATGAGAGATGAAAGGCGGCACTGAGATTGGAGAAGATACTGGACCTCGGTGGCTAGTTGATGATTGTAGGTATGATGTTTGCAACAAAAACAAAGTTGATTGAAGATTCGTTTGGGGGTTAGGGCGACGCTCTGTTGAGATTTGATAGAGGCGCAGTGAGGCTACAGTGGCGAGAGAACTATAGATGGCGAAGCATGGTGGAGTGGTTTCATCGAAGGAGAATTGATGATAGTGAAAATTGGTTCAGTTATGAGGCAGAGTTTGAGAACGATGATTGCTATTTGAGGAAGAGGATTGTGTAGACGTGAAGGAGGCGGTGCTTGCCAGAGCTGAATAGTGCCTCGGCGGCGATGAAGAGCAATAGAGGCGCTTCAATGCGGCACTCATTCTTTTCTCCTCTTCTTCTTCTTGTTTTAGATGGTTTTTAAACAATTTAACGTTGATATGGTTGATTTCTGGAATTGATTTGGTTTCTTGTGAGTTTAAATTAGACTGTGCTAGGTATTGACTGAATTTTTGAACTGAGTTTATACGCAGATTTATTGTATATAGAAACACAATGGAAGAACTATATTCAGAGTACAAGGCACATAATTAAATCAATGAAAAGGAACAAGAGAATTAAAATCAAAGTGTAAAATCATAGTCTGATCAGTGCAACAGCAATGAACAAAATCACAATCAGAACAACAATGAACAGAAATACAATCAGAACCAGACCAATGCAGCAATGAACAAAAATCACGATACCTTTTAAAGTCTAGTGTAATTTACTGTTATTTGGTCTCTTCTTTCTTCTCCTTCTATGGATTTCTCTCTAGTTCTGTGTTTTCTCTGCCTATGCCTCTCTAATTGCTGCCACAATTTTACTTGACTTTTTCTTGCCTCCTTCTTGCTTTTCAATTTTTTTTAGAAAATTCAGCGTCTGCCCCCTTTTCTCTACCAATTTCACTCTTTTTATATTCTTCTCCTCCTTTCTCCGAAAAACCCTCACAATTCAATTCCACACTTCGTATCCTCTTTCCCTTCCCGAAAAACCCCTTTTCCCACCAATTTTAACTTCTTTTTCTCTCTCCTTTAACCAAGTTTTTTTCACTTTCCACTCACCAAATACTCTCCACTCCTAGCCTGCCATGTGACCACTAAAATTTTAAAACCCTCCACTCTTAGCTTGCCACGTAACCACTAAAATTTAAAAACTCTCCACTCTTAACTTGCCACGTGGCCACTAAAATTTATAAACTCTCCACTCCTAGCTTGCCACGTGACAAGCAATTTTAATTTTTTCATTCATTTTTTTTTCTTTTTTGAATTTGAATTTCAACCTTATTTTAAAAAATTATTTGAATTTTATTTTAACCACTCACTTTTTAAATTTTAATTAATTCTAATTAGTCATTTATTTTTTTTCTTCCTCTTATTAAAAAAAATATTTTCTTCTTAACAAGAATTTTTAATCCATTTGATTTAATTAATTTAATTAATCTTTTTTAAAAAAAAACATCTACAAAATTATGAATAAATCATTTATTAATAAAAATTTTATTGTTATATTTTTACTCAGACAAAATCAGGTATTGACAGTTGCCTCTCTTTACTTAACTTTTACTTAGTAACTTTGAAAATTGAAATTTCCAAGCTTTTAGAGTAAAAGATAAGTAAAGATGGAAATAACTGATTTTGTCCGTGATGAAAATATTTTCCAAAGCTTAAAACTTAAAAAGATTCAAAATGGCTTCGTAACCTTGACCTTTTAAGGACGAGAGGGTTAAGCATCTAACATGGCTAAGAACTTGACATGTTGAAAAGTAAATGCATGGATACGATTTTGAGACCTTTCTCTAGATAGAGATACGACTTTGAGTCCTTTCTCTATAAAATGACTTTGAGTCATGAGCTTTTATGACGATTCAACTAAGTTCTTTCTTCATTCGAGATTTGACTTTGAGTCCTTTCTCCAAATTTAAGGTTGACTTTGAGTCACCTTTTAACAGTAGAGATACAACTTTTGAGTTCTTTCTCTAACTGTAACACCATTGAGTCAAATGTTTCTGTGAAGATACAACTTTTAGTCCTTTCTTCATTGGAGATACAACTTTGAGTTCTTTCTCCAATAAGGATTCAACTTTGAGTCCTTTCCCTAGTATAACTTTGAGTTATTCTTCATCGAAAGGTCGACTTTGAATGTTCATTTGTATGAAAGATATGTATGAATGCATGAGAACTTTGAATTCCTTTGAATGCATGTATGAGTGCATGAGAATTTTTTTCTTGCTTTGAATGAATGAAAACTTTAAGTTTCTCTTTTTGAGTGAATGTATGTTTAAATGAATGGAAACTTTGAGTTTCTCTTTTTGAGTGAATATATGTTTGAATGAATGGAAACTTTGAGTTTCTCTTTTTGAATGATGAATGAAACTTTGAGTTTCTAATGATGAATGGTGCATATGTGAATGCATGAAATCTAATTTTTCTTAATGAAAATGCAAATTTGAATGCAGGATGATTTGCTCTTTGTTTATTTGAAGAATGCATGTTTGAATGCATGACATTTTTTCCCTTTTTGAAAATGTATGTTGGAATGCATGACATTTTTTATTTTGAATGCATGAGAATTTTGATTATTTTAAATTATGAATCATTTTTTCTATCAATTTCTCTAAACCAAATGTTTCTAAGCAATCATTGAATTTATTGGCAATGAAATTTGATTTTGATTTTTGCTCATTTTGCAAAAGACATTCACAAATTTTAATGCCTGACATAAAAATTGTGAATGTTATCGATTCTAATATTTTAATGCATGTGTTAAAATAGGTGGATGAACAAAATATAGGAAAGAATGTTAAACTCTAAATAGGCAATGAAAATGCCCCAGTTTTGAAATATGGGAAATTGGGTTCAAAGGGGTGGCTTATAAACATTGAGTGATGGTTAGGAGAGTTCAACTCTTATTAAAAAAAATGCACTAAATCACGCAAAGAGTGCCCCAGTTTTGCTTTTTAAGGGTAACAAACCAATTTGAATAAACAATGACTCTCATGAGAAAGAATTGCCCTAATATTAACTTTATCAATGCTATTTTCATTTTGAGTTTCCAATCTGATGTCACTTTTTTTTTACCAGAGGCATTCTGATTTTTTTCATTTTTTTTTGTTCATTTTCATTTTTTTTTTCCGACACATGCTACTAGTCATTTTCCTTTATTGCAAAGTTATTCTAAGTGAAAATCATTAACAATCATTCTCCAATCAACATGGACTTTATTGGGGTTGTAATGTGGCCAGAGGTTAAAGGGTTTTGAAGAAAAGGATATTAGATGCCCAAAAAATGTTTATGGGTTATAATTTTGGAACAAAGATCATCCATTATTGGTTTGTGAAAAACAGCTAAGGCTTTTTTCTGAGTTTCTTCTTTAATTTTTTTCTTTTCTTTTCTTTGTTTTGGCTCACTTTGTGAGAACAATTTTGTTTGTGAATTGTCATCTTTTTATTTTGATGATACATTTTCATTTTTGAACTTCTTCTCTTTTCTTTTCGCCTTTTTCTGATTTGGGAGCCTTTTGTTGCACCTCTTCTTTTTTTTTATGAATTTTCTTCTAAGAAACTATTGATATGCAGACTTGAACTAACTTTGACTTGATGATCCTTGTTCAAGGTATATATTTTAAAAGAAAAAAAAAACATTTGTATTAAGCTCAAAGAAAGGTGCAATGGATGTTTTATGATTTTTAACTTTGGGATGAGAAAAATGGCCATATATCATTTTGGGTCTTGATTGCTTTAATTTTCAAAAAGATTAGCTTTTGCAACAGACTTCAATGACTTTTAACATGTGCCAAAAATTTTTATTTCTTCTCTTATTTTTTCTTTTATATGTCCTAACTTTTGCTTAGACTGCCCTTTATGGGTTTTCAGTCTAACGAACTTATTTTTTTTATGTGAATGCCTCTAGCAAATGAATTTTTTGAAATTAGGACAAATAAGATCTAATTGCCCCAATGTGAAAAATCTTTTTGACAATTTTTACCACTGGAGTAAACCTTTCTCGTTAAATAGGCTCAAAGAAGGCTCAAAGGGTTTTATCCAAAACATATGCATTCAATATGTTAAATTAAGAAAAGAATTCATGTCAGGCTTTAAGATTGTGCCAACAACTTTTTCTTCATTTTCTATTGTTTTAACAATAAATTCAATGATCCCATAAACATGATTTATATTGCAATCGTTTCTTTTTTATTCCGCGACATCCTTCAGAATTTTGAAAAATCTCGTAGCCTACCTGTGGTGTATACTTCTCTTAGCATAACAGAAATATATAAAGGAAAAATCAAAGGAAATTTTATTTCATCAAAAGAAATATGCAGATACAATTTCAATATCATTCAATGTTTCCAAATATTACATTCTCCAACTTATGGAATCATATTATGCATAGAACTTTTTGACTGTGTCAGAGTTAACCGGTAATGGTAACTCTTCCCCATCCATCCTTGTGAGAATTAGTGCTCCTCTAGATAAAGCTTTTTTTACCACATATGGACCTTCATAGTTAGGCATCCATTTACCGCGATGATCTTTTTGAACAAATATGATCTTTTTAACCACCAGATCTCCTTCACAAAACTCTCGCGGACGAACTTTTTTGTCAAATGCCTTTTTCATTGGCACACAGCAGCTAATCTCTTCTCATCAATGAAACTAAGCTGGTCATATCTTGCTTGGACCCACTCAGCTTCTTCCAACTTGGTCTCCATCAATACTCTGAGCGAAGGTATTTCGACTTCAAATGTTAATACTGCTTCCATTCCATATACAAGAGAAAAAGGCGTTGCTCCTGTTGATGTTCTCACCGAAGTACGATAACCATGCAAAGCAAACGGTAACATCTCATGCCAATCTTTATATGTCACTACCATTTTTTGGATTATTTTCTTTATGTTCTTATTTGCCGCTTCAACCGCTCCATTCATTTTTGGTCGATAGGGGGAAGAATTATAATGCTTAATCTTGAACTCTTCACATAGTTCTGACATCATATGATTATTCAAATTAGTGGCATTATCAGTAATAATTCTTTCAGGAATTCGATATCTGCAAATCAACTCTTTCCTTATAAATTTTGCCACCACTTTTCGGGTCACATTAGCATAGGAAGCAGCTTCAACCCACTTTGTAAAGTAATCTATGGCCACCAGTATGAATCGGTGTCCATTTGACGCTTTTGGTTCAGTAGCGCCAATGACATCTATACCCTACATGGAGAAAGGCCATGGCGCAGATAAAACATTCAAAGTAGTAGGTGACACATGAATATTGTCGGCATACACTTGACATTTATGACACTTTCTCACATGCAGACAACAATCATTTTCCATAGTCATCCAGAAATAACCAACCCTTAGTATCTTTCTAGCCATAGAATGTCCATTCATATGTGTTCCGAAGGTTCCTTCATGTACTTCTTGCAATATCAACTTTGTCTCTTTTGAATCCACACATCGGAGTAGCATCATATCATGATTTCGTTTATACAACACATCTCCATTCAACACGAAACCAGAGGCTAACCTTCTCAACATTCTTTTATCATTTTCTGAGGCTGAATCAGGATATTCTTAACTCTTGAGGTATCGCTTAATATCGAAATACCACGGTTTACCATCCATTTCTTATTTTATGAAATGATAGTATACTGGATTTTCATAGCTTTGCATTTTAATCATTGGCAATTTCTCCTCTCGACTAACCTCAAACATGGATGACAAAGTAGCGAAAGCATCAGCTAACTGATTATCTTCTCTTGAAATATGATGAAACTCTTTATCTTCAAAATGCTCAATCATTCCTTTGATATATGCTTTGTAAGGAATCAATTTGTGATCTCGAGTTTCTCATTCTCCTTTTTCTTGATGAATAACCAGCGCCGAATCACCATATACATTCAAGTGTTTTACTTTCAATTCTATGGCTGCTCGGATCCCCATAACGCAGGCTTCATATTCTGCTATATTATTTGTGCAATCAAAACATAATCTCGCAGTCATTGGTATATATTGTTTTTCTAGGGAAATAAGCACTGCCCCTATATCATGTCCTAATGCATTAGAGGATCCGTCAAAGAATAAAATCCATTTTCTTTCATCCTCCATACTTTCTTCCGTGGCAAACAGGGCCATAATGTCTTCATCTGGGAACTCAGGTTACATAGGTTGATAAGCTAGAAATTCTGCCAAAGCACTGCCTTTAATAGCTTTTTGTGTGACATACAAAATATCAAATTCTGATAATAACATCTACCAACGAGCTATTCTTCCAGTCAAAGCAGGCTTTTCAAAAATGTACTTGATTGGATCCATTTTAGATATTAACCATGTTGTATGACTTAACATATATTGTCTCAAATGATTCGCTATCCAAGCCAACGCACAACAGGTTTTCTCTAACGCGGAATATCTTTGTTCACAATCAGTAAATTTCTTTCTCAAATAATATATGGCATGCTCTTTCTTTCCCGTTTCATCTTGTTGTCCCAAAACACAACCCATTGATCCGTCTAATACTGTCAGATAAAGAATAAGAGGCCTTCCAGGAATTGGCGGACGAAGTATTGGAGGTTCTCTTAAATATTGTTTAATCTTGTCGAATGCTATCTGGCAGTCTTCATTCCATTCTACCACTTGATTCGGGATCTAGACCAGGCATATATTTGTATGACCAAGCAAATATATCCTTGAACTCTTTCAAAAGGGTATATAGCTGCAGTTTTATTTCTTTTGTCAGACCAGCTCCAATTTTAACATTCTTTTCTTCCCCCTCATCTTCCAAATCAACCATTTTCACTTCATCTTAGTGCGGTTTAATTTCTCTCACCTCTTGTTCAACTAATCTCAACAACTCCGGAGAGGGTTCACAATTTTCTTCATATTCATCATTTTCCATATAATCATCGGGGTTTGTGAAATTTGGACATGAAATATTGGAATGGTTATTTTCAAAACAAGCTTCATCATATCTATATTATTCAATTTTACGAAAATAAATAAACAAGACAAAAATTTGAATGAAAACTCAACATTTTATTAACCGAAACAGTGTTAAAGCTAAGAGAAAGTATTACAAAGTAAAGGAATTGTTTAAAATGAAATTTTCTTTTTCTATTACATTTCCTCATGTGTATGCACCACGGCTATTTCTACAGTTTTTCAATTGCCAATCTGTTCGTCTGGAAGACAGAGGTCAAAATTTGAGCCTTCATCTTCTAGCTCCCATTCAATTGCTGCCACTTGGTCAAGATTGATCCATCCGGCACTATAAAAACTCTGATACAGGCAGCATAAAGGAATTTCTTTTGTTTTTGGCTCTCTCCCCTCTATCCTGGCTTGTCTCCTTTCAATCATTTCTTCAATCCTCTTTCTACGGTCTGCTTGGGTAGGTTTGTATCCTAAACCATACCTTTCTTTGTTCTCAATCAGCTCCAGTGGTTTCATAGACCCATCATTGTTTTTGCCCAAACCACTTCTATATTTATACCCCTTCTCCATCATAGTTTTAGCCACCATCAGTGATGCTTTAGACAGATGCGGATTCACCTGGAAAGGTTCAATATAAGCCGTGCTGACAATCTCCAGAGCTTGAAAAGAGGTTTCTAAAGCTTCCTCTGCGGCTTCAATGTAGGGAGTGGGTGTGGGTCCACATACCAGCAAGTCTTCTTCACTAGAAACTGTGATCAATTTATCATCAATTATGAATTTTAGCTTCTGATGCAAGGTAGAAGGCACTACTCTAGCTATATGTATCCAAGGCCTTCCAAGCAAGCAATTGTAGGCCAGTAATATATCCATAACTTGGAACACAACTTGAAAAGTGCATGGTCCGACTTGCACTGGTAATTCTATTTCACCAACGACTTCCCTCTTACTTCCATCAAAAGCTCTGACCACCATGGTACTGGGACGTAAATGAATCCCATCACTTGGCAATTTGTTTAGGGTGGATTTTGGCATTACATTCAACGATGAACCATTATCAATTAATACTCGTGATATGAAGTGATTCATGCTTTTGACTGAAATGTGAAGAGCTTTATTATGCGCTTTGTCTTTTGGTGGTAATTCATCCTTAGTAAAAGTCAAGTAATTCTTGGCAGTAATATGGCTAACAATCCCTTCAAATTTATCTAAGGAAATGTCTTGTTCCACATGGGCACCGCTTAGAATTTTCATTAGTAATTTTTGATGAGAATCTGAATGCATTAATAGCTCCAACAAAGACACCTTTGCAGGCATTCGGTTTAGCTGGTCCACCACTTTATACTCGCTTTGTTGGATAAAATTTAAGAACTCATATGCATCATTATTTGTAACCTCTTTTCTTTCTTTCTGATCCAGCTCTGAATCAACTTGCACAACTTTTCCTTTTAAAAATGATTTAACCTTTTCTGCAGCCACTTCTTCTCTGATTTTTTTTCATGTCTTTTCTCATCTCTCAACTCAGGAGGAGTAAACAGTCGACCACTCCTAGTCATGCCCCCAATTCCGAATATATTATCAATAACAACTTTGCCTTGCTCGACTGATTCATCTTTTTGTTCTCCTTGGATGATACGGACACCATACTTCCAAGGAACAACTTTATCATTCTTGTATGAGAAAGCAGAGAGTGTTTAAATCACCAAAGGTTGTCGTCCTGCAGACATGGAATTGGTAGGCTTGGTAAATTGTATCACTAACAGTTTAGGCCTTTGTGGAATCCATTCTTCTCCAGTAAATACTTCCCCTTCCTTCTTTTAATGATTGACTTGTAGAATATGTCTATCTATCAAGTCTTGCACAAAATTTTTGAATTCAACATACTCATCAATAGAATGTTCGGTGCTAGCATGGAAACCACATTTATCTTCCGGCCTATGTTCATATGAGAACAAACCAGTATGGCAGGTTACGCTGAAAACCTCATTCATATGTTTTTTCATTTCATTAACACTTCTAACCCAGCTTGGCTTTTCTTCCTCCATTACAACATTAACCGTGGCATTCGCATGTTTAGACAAAGGGTTTTTGTCCACATTTGGCTTCTGTTCTTGAAAAGTGAGCCACCCTGAATCGAGTAAGGACTGCACTTTGTACTTAAGGGCTCGACAATTTTCAGTTGAACGACTGATCTCTCCACCATGATATCCATATTTAGCATTAGCATCATAAAATCTAGGATATGGTGGTTGTATGACTCTTGCTGGGCATATGGCAACCAATGCATTTTTAACTAAATCAGGTAGTAACTCTGCATAAGTCATTGGCAAAGGAGTGAACTTCATCACCCTCTCTCCTGGATTACTCCTTTGACCAAACTTTTGATTTGGTGTATGATTATGATTTTGAACCCCTGGATTGGGTTGATAAGCATCATGAGTTGCCATTAGTGGTCTATACCCAGTCTGTGGCCGGGGAGTATTATACTGATAGCTCGGAACAACATTTGCAACGTAAGCATGTGACGGTCTATAATTCGGTCGATATTGCTGTTGATACCCTCCCCAATATGGCATGGCCGAAGCTGCTTGCACCTCTCCTTCCTTCTTCCTATTGTTATTATTGAACCCGGGCTTCTTAGCATTGGTAACCGCGGACAGGTTTTGTGCTATTTTTCCACTTTTAAGCCCGTATTCAACCCTTTCACCAATAATAACTATATCGGAAAAGTTGGAAGACACACTTCCCAACACATGTTCATAATATGGGGATTGCAATGTTGCGATGAACATGGTGGTCATTTCATTTTCATGGAGAGGTGGTTCAACCTGAGCAGCCAATTCTCTCCATCTTTGGACATGCTCTTTGAAGGTCTCAGTGCTTCTCTTGAACAGGCTTTGTAGCTGCATTCTATTGGGAGCTATGTCCATATTGTATTTGTACTGCTTTATGAAAGCATTAACCAGATCTTTCCATGTCTGGATTTTAACTGATTCCAAATGCATGTACCAGTTTAAAGTTTTCCCATTAAGACTCTCCTGAAAGAAATGCATCAATAGCTTCTCATCATGAGCATGAGCAGTCATTTTCCTACAATACATGACTAGATGGCTTTTTCGGCAAGTAACTCCCCTATACTTCTCAAATTCTAGCACCTTAAATTTTGGGGGTATCACCACATCCAGTACCAAACATAACCCAGCAGCATCTCCGAACTCGCAAGCACTGGCTCCTTCAATCATCCGGAGCCTTTCCTCTAGTATTTCAAGCTTGTTTTTCGTCATATCAACGTTAAACATCATACTTTGAACGCCTTCATTCACATTATTCTTCATCACAGATGTTTCTCCAGCATGAACTTGCAGAACCCGTGGTTGAGTGTTAGATGGGACCTTATCAATTACCACTTTCTCCATACGACTAGCAAATTGCATTTGAGTAGCTTCAGGTTGATCTTTGGGGTTAGCAACATTACCCATTGGCATATCTCCTTGTTCTTCATACTCTTCATATACAGGCTCATAATTCAAAGGCATACCATATGGATGGGATTCATGAGTGTTTTTATTCCCCCATTAGGGTTACAATGTTGAAGTATAGGGGGATGTGAAGACTGAGCCTCTTCATTGCGGATAGTAACCGCATCTTTTAAGGCCACCATCATTTCAAACATCTGACCCATCTGAGTTTTCAGCTGGTCATGTCAGCTTTCATGCTCTCTTGCACTTCACTGTCCATTCTTTTGCTGTTGGCACGAGTTCTGTAGCGATGACACGTAATATTTGCCGTCTTTATATGTTTCTGTTTTTTATTATGAGAAAATTGAATAAAAATGCAAAATGAATGCTATGAAAAATAAAAAATGTATGCACGTTGTTTAAACAATTATTGTGAAAATTGTGCACACATCTATGGAAATTGAACCTGTATTTGTATTGATAGGAAAAAAAACTGTCTAATATCATAAAACAATGTATCAAACCAATACAAAACAAAATCAATCCCTAGAAAGAGCAATCATAACTTTCATCTGCTCGACTAAATATCTACAATGATTAAGAAAAGTCTGAACAGAATCCGGGAAGTTAAAGAACATCAGAGATGAGTCTACCTCTCTCAGCATCCTAGGCACATCTTCAATGGCTCCATTGGCTAAAGCAGCCAATTGTGAGAAACACGTCCTCCAATGAATAATATCTCGCTCCTGATCCGCAATGTGATTCTCCAGTTGGGTCATCATCATCTGGTGCCTCTCTTCAGCCTCCATCTTCTGCCACTGCTCCTCTTTCAGCTTCTCTTCATATTCCGACATGATTTCCTTCATTCGTGACTCTGTGCTGTGGAACCTATCTTGGAAGTCATATAATTCTTTCATAATCTTCTGTTTGTCCTGTCTGGTCTCCTGGCGCTCAGCATGCATAGCCGTCTCCCATTCTCTAGCCCTCGTAGTTAATTCAGCCTTAGCAGCAGTCAACTCCTGAGTCATCTCCATAATGCATTCCCTATCAACTTTCTGCCTCTTCATTAACCTTTCATTATCTACCTTGACATTCAAGTATTCATGTTGCAGGCTCTGCATGTCATTATTCAGCACATCATTCCTCTTCTTCATCCGCTCGACCTCTTCTTTCAGTTTCTGAACTTCTTCAGATTTTGTGTCAAGTGTAGGCTCTTTAGGCAGAAGTTCTCCCAAAGGCTCCTGATCCGTCAATTTGTAAGGCAACTTGACTTCTCTTACTTTGTCTAGTAGCCACTGCTGATATGGGGTTTCTCTATCAACTGACCATGATCTAGTGTCCTTTTCCGCACATAATATATTCTTCCAAGCATTGCGGATCTGACATAAAGTGTCATTCACAAATCCATCCTGATAGTAACACACAAATGGAACTAAACCAGTAGGTGTAAGCGCTCCTCTGATCGGGTAGCCAAGTTGCCTCTGAGCTAAAACTGGATTATAGCTAATGCACCCTCTTATTCCTATAAGAGGCACATTAGGGAAGCCCTCACAACTATACATGAGCTTCGACCTTTGCTGCCATGATGGTTGCCATATGATCTTCTTATTTAGACCAGCAACAAATAAAGCCCACTCCTTTCTTGCCCTCTTATCTAGCTTCTTACGGGTCACAAGCTCTATCGGACATCTGACTCCAAGAATATTGTCACTTATGCAAGCCATCAGCCATACATACAGAACATGCACCGAGCAAAGCATCTTTCTCACCTTCCTTTCATAGCACAAATCTAATGCTAGCTAAGTATCAGCTAACACTGCTGTAACAGGATTCTCAAATCTGGTTCTCACAACCACAAATATATCAATAGCAGCATACTCCACATAATCATTTGAATAAGGAAACAATATGGCTCCATAGAGTATGAGAGCCAATACATCTATGAATGTCTCTTAGTCTTCTTTTATGCTCAGCTGTAGGAGATGTGCTTCCAAGAATCTTTGAGAAAATCCTCTAGTGTTTCTTACAGAAATAAACCGACTCTTCAACATGTCTTGAGGAATTTTGGTGATAGATGATATAGTCAGAATAAAAGAATGCTTCTCATAGTGCCTGTAAGGGATTCCCCCACCCAAAGGCAGATCCAGGATTTGCTCATATTCCTCAATGGTAGGTACTAACTAAAAGTCTTGGAATAAAAAGCATCTCATGGATGAATCATAGTACTGAGCAAGTGCAATGACAATGTCTATCTCTATGTCCAGCTCTAGCAACCCTAGCAAATTCCCATACTTTCTTCTAAAGGCTGCCCTCTGGATAGATTTCAATTTCCTACTAAGCTCCTGGAGATTAGAGAAATTATTCCGTATCGGTTCACATTTCAACTTCTTTTTCAAATCAGAAGCTTCTGATCCTCTCTCAACCCCTAATCCAGGATGAACTTCCATGATCTAGTGTAGAATTTTCAAAAATTTCGTTTAAAACAAAATAATGATGCATGAAAACAACATGAATGATATGCATTAAACATAGTTCATTTCCACACTTTTCACATTCGCCATAGCAAACATTCTGTCATGCTAGTGAGTGGTTGCAGTCCATGATTTTTCTCCCTTAGTGCTCTAAACAAATCGGCAGCATAACACCTAGGGTTCTAAGACCTTTACATGCATCCTCACAAGGTAAGTTCCCTAATCCCTAAAGGTATAAAGGCCACCAGAGCTATGGCCTTCATTATCATCTTACCCAAAGTTGTCGTTAAACAACTAGCTTATGAACAGACAATAAGAGAACAGACTCTGGCTGGGATTCTCATGAAAACCAGAGTAGGAAGTACATCCATTCTAGTATCACTGAATCCCTCTAATTTTATGCTTTTTTCAGATTCAGGGTTTGAGGATCCCACTCAGCAAATAAGCATGCAGAGTGTGCGTGTGAAAGGAGTAAAACCTGTACCCAACCCCCACCTGCAAAACAACCAGAAATGTCCTAGGCAGATATCACAGATATAGTAGTTATAAGCATGTCTTCTACTCTAGGGTTCAATATCTCATACAATCAATCAGTGAGAATTCAAACCATAACATAATAACAGAGCAAAATCCACAATCCTACAAGAATACAATAAAAAAAATAAGGGAAAAACAAATATTAAAAACCACATTTAAATTTAATCACTTAGTTAAATGGCTTGACTCTCAAATATGTCCCCAGTAGAGTCGCCATCTGTCACGACAACCATCACGACGGGTATAACGATCCAAAAGAGAAAAAAAAATAAAGAAAAGAAAGATATGGAGTCGCCACCATAGTTTATTATGGAAAACCAAGAAAAGAATAAGAAAAAGTCTGCGAACTAGAGATAAACTCGGAAGTCGGTTATGCGTGGGGAAGGTATTACTACCACACAGCGCCCTTCCTAAGACAGTACCTTCAAACAAATGAGCAAAATCAAATGTGGTTTATAAAATGTTTATTTTTCCCAAAAAATATAATTAAAATGCAATTAAAAACAAAATAATAATTTTTAAATTAAATGACCCGACAAGGATTGACCTTGCTCCTACGTATCAACATCATTAATGGGTGAAAAATCAGGGAATACGTAGTTCTAAATGATAGATGAGTTGTTCTGAGAAACTTGATATTTTTTATTTTTGAATTTTTATATTTTTTTGGAAATTAGACTTTATTTTGGATATCGTTAGACGCGTACGACCCTTTTGATATTCCAAACGAATTTAACTTTTCAAATTACACTCGGTATGACGCATGTGGCCATTTGGATATTTAATCAAAAATTTATTTTTTAAAATAAATCTCGCATGGCTCGTACGGCCATTTAGAAATTTAATTAAATTTTATTATTATATATTTTTCTTAAATGAAATGCTAAGGAAAAAAAATTAACTTTAACATATTTTAATAAAATATAAAATTTACTAGAAAAAGTAAAAACTAAAAAGAAATAAAAAAAAAACTACAACACTGCACCCATTTAAAAATAAACCAAACTCATTTAATTAAATTTTTTTTAAAATAGGCTTTCTCTTTTTCATACTTTATTCAAAAGTTTCTTTTAAAGGCAATTAAATGCCAAAGTGATTAAATGATAAAACAATGTTACACGCATTTTTTTACTTCTTCACTTTTTCCTTACGTTGACTTTCTTATATATATATATATTTTAGCACACCAAAATTGGAACTGCACCAAACCAAACTTCCTGCACCGTGGCTTACCCTATTTATTTTCTAATTCATTTAATACAAAACTAAAAGAAAATCGGCTCTGCCCACCTACAATCCATTTAATCACAATCACATTACTTTTTCTTAATTTACTCATCCTTCTTCCTTTTTCTAATTTGGTGCCCAATCAAAAGTGCATTAATCAAACTCAATCCAGCAACCCACGGCTCCCTTGTTCACTTTTTTATTGGTGCCAAAATTGGGCTAAAGCCCAACGCTCTATGCATCATCATTTTACCCTAAAAAAACAAATTAGGGGAAATTTTAAAATGGTTGCCATGAGAGATGAAAGGCGGCACTGAGATTGGAGAAGATACT
>Ga0099824_1007065_pt1 | contig 15078 bp, 5 predicted proteins | sample SiratrowhiteBW_FD_76837 | JGI IMG/M metagenome (GOLD analysis project Ga0099824, IMG submission 76837) | Root nodule microbial communities of legume samples collected from California, USA - Siratro white BW | ecosystem: Host-associated > Plants > Roots > Nodule | place: USA: California...
GGGGTTTCAAGTTTTTCAAGTTTCAATCATACGATCAATTTCAGTTCGTTCATATCCAGAACCAGAAGAGCTTCAAGTTGAAGTTCAAGTTTTTTTTTTTTATATTACAGATCATGAAGAAGTTGAAGAACTATTATATGTATTTGCGGCACCACCACCACCACGCCGAGCGGCGGTGGGCTCACTCCTCTCGCTCTTCCTCCTCTTCGTCGCCACGTTGACCTCGCCGGAGGGCACGCCGATTCTCCCCTTCTACCGCTCCATCACCGCCGCTTCGTACTCCGTCTTCGTCGAGTCCAAGCTCCGCCCGCTACCGGTCTCCGCGCTCACGCCGCCGCCGCGCCTGGCCTACCTGGTGTCGGGCTCCGCCGGAGATGGCGATGCGGTGAAGCGGGTGCTGCTGGTGCTGTACCACCCCGGCAACCGCTACGTGGTGCACCTGGACCTGGAGGCCTCGGCGGAGGAGCGCGCGGATCTGGCGAGGTTTGTAGAGGGGCACCCGCTGTTCCAGCGTTTCGGGAATGTGAGGGTGATCAAGAAGGCGAACCTGGTGACCTACCGGGGCCCCACCATGGTGGCCAACACGCTCCACGTCGGTTGGATTCCCAAAATCGAAGTGGGTTTTCTCTTCACCATGTCGTTTTTGGGACAAAACCGACGTGGTGCAACTCCCTAAAATAATATTATTATTAAACACCATGTCGGTTTTGGTTTTCTTAACCGACATAGTGAGTTCAATCACTACGTCGGATATTAAACCAACGTCTGATTCAACGTCAACGTCGGGTCGAAAACCGACGAAAAAAACCTCTTAGAACCGACGACGAAGGCTATTTTTCTACTAGTGATATATTCCATCTCTAGAAAATATTTCACATACAATTTTCTTGTTATTTTCTCCTTAGTGTTGTCCTTACCGCCACCAACTTGCATCGTTTACTCTTGCTATAGCTAGCTGTTATAGATGTAAAAGTTGAAACATATAAAATTAATAATATAATAATAAAAGGTGAAAAATATAGCCATTAACTTTTTTTATACTTAGGTGTAGGGTTGGTTATCGTTTTTGATAACTCTTCTACTAAATTTTTGGTAGGCAGAGTAACTTTTGTATGGAATGAAGACCATTCACCCCTTAACCTTCTTAATCTACTATATGGATTCGTACATCCTTAAATGTTATGTCTAATTTAATTATTTTTTGTTGCTAAAAATATATAATTAAAATTATATAATATAATTAAGATAATTGACTTATAAATAAAAATGACAAGAGTTTAAATGTAATTTACAAAATTAAATTGTAAATGCCTTAAAAAAATATTTTTATGACTGAACTTTTTTTCCTTTCTGAACCAGAAAAATAAATAGTTTGTGTCTTTGATAATTGTTTTTATTTGTCCTTATTATATATTGACATTCAATAAGTCCTAACATGTCGGCTAAATGACACTTGAGTAATTGAATATGAGTGACATATTATTTTGCATTTGGTCTCCTAATAAATATTGTCATTTTAAGTGAAAAGTTATCGTTTAAGCCACCATGTCAACTAAGAACGAACCAACACATGTATTTTTTATTTTTAAATTATGTTGTTTGAAAGAAAAATTTATGAATATGTTTCGAAACAGTCATTTTCCATCGGTTAGGGTTTTCATTTTCTTTCAATAATATTCCCCATTTGATGATAAATTATAAAGAACGAAAAAAAAAAAAAAAACTATATACATGTCAATCTTCATCTCCTTTAAGTTTCACGTAGGAAAATAAATAAATAGGAAATGCAAAATCTAACATAATGAAAACAATATTATTTTTATCACTTTGATATAACTTTTTCTTTGATAAGGGTAATTTTAAGAAGCATCTTAGTTTGTTTTGACATATTCACTTGAAGGATAATTCATAATTTAAAATATATTAATAAATGAAAAAGACCATAATAGTAAAAAATTTAGTAAGAACCAAAAATGAAATGTAAATGCTTTATTAAAAATTAAAAGAAAAAAATATGTCTTAGTACTACTTAACCAGTCATATGTGTCGTAATCGGGATCACGATAAGACAATAAAACAAACAATTTTTTAAAGAGAAGAGTTGTCATCATAGTTTATTATAAAAAAAACTATAGAAAAATTAGGGTTAAGAAAATGATCTACAAAACCAAATTAGGATCCGAGAGTTAGTTATGTGTATGGAAGCTATTAGCATCCTACAACGCATGTCCTAAGACGGTATCTCTAATTAAATGAGTGAAAGGAATGTAGTTTTTTAAAATGTTTATTTTTTTCAAAAGAAAAAAAAACAAAAATGCAAGTAAAAAAACCAAAGAAAATATTTTTATTTTGTAGGTCTGACAAAGAATGACCTTACTCTTATGTATTTCCATTGAAAAAAATCAGGGGTCATGTAGAAAACTTGTTTGTTAGGTTGACATTCTTATTTTTTGAAATTTTCATATTTTTTTACATTATAAAAAATATTTTTAATTTCTCAAATTTTGTACTTTAATTTTTTTACAAAATTTTATATTAAAAAAGTCATATGCATTTCCAAAGTTTTGTATTAAATATCGTCTTATGTGTACAACCATTTAATATATAAAAATATTTAGAATAATAAAATTAAATACTAGATGACGCGCACTAAACAAATATTTAAAACTATTTAGAATATAATATCCCATACAAATATTACTTCTAAAGTTTCATATTAAATATCGCATGACACATATTATCATTTGATATCTAAGAAAGCATTTAGAATACTAAAATTAAATACCTATTGACGTGTGCAGGTATAGAAGTATCTAAAATTATTTACAAAATATCCTACAAATTATTTTCAAAGTTTCATATTAAATATCGCATGATGTATGTGACCATTTGATATCTAAAAAACATTAGAATAATAAAATTAAACACCAGATGACGTGTGCGGGGCCATTCAAGTATCTAAATTATTTATAAAATATTCTACAAATCATTTTCAAAGTTTCATATTAAATATAGTATGATGAGTGCGATTATTTAACATTTAAAAAATTGAAATAATAAAATTAAATATCAGATGACGCGTGTGGTTATGCAAATATCTAAATCTATTTAGAAGATAATATCCCACAAATATTATTTTCAAAGTTTCACATTAAATATTATACATGTGTGGTTATTTAATATAAAAAAAATCATTAACTAATAATTTTTTTTATCCAAGATGTGAAAGAAAATATTGATTCATATCGCGTATCTTGATTTGATTAACTATTCATATCTCCTATCTATAAAGCATACTTTTTGGATTCTGGTAAGTTTTTCATAATGAATATTTAATGAAAAATGTCTCATATATGAAAATTCTTCCACATCTCTCTTTCGCCATACACATCCAAAAAGTAGGAGAAAAGAAATTTGCGATAGTGTTCTTGTTATCCTTCTCCTTACCATTGCACTTATTGACACCAACTCGTGTCATCTTTTCTTGCTAGCTAGTTATAGTAGATGTAAAAGTTGAAGCGTAAAAAATTATAAACATAATAATACAATATGAAAAGTTACTTTTATTTTGATACTCCTTATTTATCAATATTTTTAAGTGAAAAGTTATTTAGAGAACGGTGTAGGGTGATGTGTTGCACTAGGTTATAGACAAAAGTGGATGGTGCAAAGGGCGGCTACACTAGGTTTCTTGGAGCGGTGTCTTCTTAGTATGGAATATTTTGTGTTTGTTTTTTTAGAATGGGCATGAATTATGGATGGTTTTTAATTTTCTGGGGTGTCTTAATAATTAAGATGTGATGCAAATTGGAAATCACTTTTTTTTTCGACTGCTACGTAGAAGAAGATGTTTGTTTAAGATTAGAATAATGTTTGCGACATTCCTTTATTGCAATTTTTTTCTCCTTGTTTTAAAGGAGATATTGTCTCTATACAGATCCCAAAAGAAGTGTTTTTAGCAGGACTTGAAAAGTGTAAGAATCACTTGTATAGTAGGATCATGCTTGCTAAAGGAGATAAGCTTCTAACACATCTGGACGTGTGCAAGAAGTTGGATCTTGTTTGGAAATCCCTTGGTTCTTTTGGAAGTTATTCCTCATGGCTAGGGATTCTATGAGTTCTCATTCACCTCTTTGAAAGACATGAGGTGTGTACTGGCGATTGATTCTAGGAATCTCTCTCATGATTTTTTCAGGTCTTTGCCTAAACTAAGGACTTTGTTCCAACAATTATGAAACTTACTAAGGCGCAATGTTAGGTCAGAATTCATGACCTCCTTTTGGGGTATTGGCAATCTCGTGCTATTTTCTCTATGGCAAGAGGTGTTGGTACCCCTCGTGCATTAGATGATTGTATTATGAATAAAACCCTTGGCTTTTATGCTCGGGTGCTTGTTGCTCTCTTATCTGTCACAATAACTCTTGGTAGAGCGTCTTGGATTTTCCTTTGCGGCTAACATGGAGTATAAATGACTTCTACCCTTTTGTTCTTTTTGTAAAATGATTGGTCATATGTTATTTGCTTGTAGGAATTGCCCTCGAAGTGCTAAATTTAATCAACAAGTAAATTCGTTATATTCCTAAGTCCAACTTGGGGACAAGAAAGAAAAATGTGAATATGCATACCAATGTGGTGAATGTTGTTAATATTATTGCTAGTAATGACTCTAAATCGTCTTCTTTAGAAGGTGATATTGTTGCTCCTAATAATGACTTTGATCACGAAGATAATTTAGAAGGGATACTAAGTTTTAGAATGCTAAGCGGATACAATATTTTTCTCTCAAGAGTGACTTGATTCACCCGTAAGATTTGACTCTTTCAAATTCTTTTTTATAAGTTGTCTGTTATGGATGAAAACTTGTCCCAGGATAAGTATGAAAATGTCAATATTGTGGATTTTGATCCCCCCTTAGTTGCGCACATTGTCGTTGTTCTAAGGATAGATAATAATAGTTTTAAACTTGTTGCTTCTGAAGAGAATTCCTTGCAATGTCCTAATATGTAGAGTTTGATTTCTAAGATTTGGACCGATATGTTAGAGAAGAAGACTTCTAACTCAGATTATGATGGTCATGATGATTTGGTCTAATCACCCTGCAAGCTTGGTAGACCACGAAAAAAAAACCTTTTGTAGTTGCTAGATAAACCATTGAGGAGGTTTGTGCACTTCAGTTTTGTTTTTTTAACACAAGAGATATATCTCTTCTGACTTTTCTGCTAATTTCCCTTAATTTTGTTTCTTTAATTTTTTATATTATTCTTGTGAGTTGGTTTTGGTGATTTTTCTTTCTTTAGGAGACCTCATATTCTTGTTTTTTTTTTAATAAATTACATATGATGGCTCTCTGCATACCATAAGCTTTAGGATATCTAGGATATAACTACTTCATGTACTTTTTTTTAAAATTATGTTGTTTCAAAGAAAAATAATAATCGACGTGTTAGGTTTTGTATTTTTTTTTTCCTTCAACATTCCCTATTTGATTATAAACATTGAAGAACCGCGGAAAAAAAGTATATACATATTTATATAATCTCTTTGAGTTTCACCGTTGAATAAATAATATAAAAAATGTAAACTCTAACAAAACAATATTGTTTTCATCAAATTAATTGTTTCTTTTTTTCTTTATTAGATAATTATATAAAAAATACATGTCATTTTACTTCGTCTTCACATGATCACTGAAGAGATAATTCATTATTTAAAAGATATTAATAAATAAAATGGATGAAAATTATATTTATTAAGGAAATGTAAAAGATTTGAAGACCAAAAGGAAAAAAAAATACATGTATTAATGTTACTTAACCGTTTACATGTCACTTATACGAAAAACATTACCTAATTAACATAAATGAATTGTTTATCACAGATAAAAACATGAAAAAAAAAAAAAATTGAAGACCAAATGCAAAAGAGAAAATTTTATTTGTTACCATTTTTATTATTAAATTTCAAGTAAACTACATTTAAATGAGTTAATTTTTATTATTTTATATGTATTAGCCACTTCAACATATAATTTTATTAAATATTTATAATTTTTTGTAAACTAGTTTAACACAAACTAATTTTTTTTTTTTAAGATCTTCAACTATCAATTAACTAGGTAACTTTGTATAACATAACTTCTATCTTTTATCCAAGTACGATTGAGAAACTGAGGAAAATCCATTCTAATTATTGTTATAAGTACATGAAACTAAACGTGAGTAAACAAAAGATAAAATTAAAAGGTTTGGTAATAAATTTACTTAGGAAACCTTTACAAATTAATTACAAAGTAATACATCTTATCTTCAGTTCCCTTATATTATGTTTAGATAAATACATCACTAGACCCTTGTGCCAAATAATTAGTCTCTCTATATTGTTGCTCCAAGAAAACTCCATAACACAGCTGAAAATCTTCAATGTAATTTGCAGCTTCATATTCCATTGCTGCATGCTCCATCATCTCATCTCCACAAGGGATCCATGCATTCATCTCATCAAAGGGCAAGGAAGAGATGATGTTCATGTCAACCCAATGATCTGGCTCAATATCTGATGTGGAGCAATCTTGATGATCTAGGTGCTCCATGTCATAGATTTGATCAATTTCAGTGTCACTGATCTCTGCCTCCAATGACTGAATCATGCTCACAAGTCTATCATCACCATAGTACTCTTCTTCCTGTGTTTCTTCCATCAGAGACATGTGAAGAACATTGTTGGCCTCTGAAAACTGCATCCCCAACTCAAACACACCCTCTGAAGAAGACATGTTAGTGAAAAAAAAGGAGTTTATGAGTGACCCTTTTCTCTTTGGTTTGTGGAAACGGTTAAAGTGAGAGAAGTAGAAGCAATTACGATTGTAGAAGATGCAGGATGAGTTTGAAAGGTGAAGAAGGGACCTTTATATAGGCAAAGAATGCATGATATTCCCTAAAAATACGAAGTGGGGTAGCCCTAGCTTGTTGCCAACCTAGGCCAATATATATGAATGATAATTTATGTAGTGAAAGATAAGATTCATATAATAGTGGAAAAAAATTAATACTTTGACCCATTTGTGTCTACTTGTCGAGCAACAAATCAAGGCATTCGAGGATTGCAATATCTGATATCTGGCTACCTAATTAATGGTTGCATCAAAAGTAAGGCCTCAGAAACTAGACAATATATGTCCACTTTATGATCAATAATTAAGTAACATGCACAAGAAATTATAGAAAAATAAAAATAAAAGGATGAAGTGTTCGAATATAGAAAGATATAAATGATTGATATTGAAAGGCAAAAAATGAAAGAAATTAAAGAGCAATTGATTTTAATTTGTTAATGGAGTGTATGAGAATGATATAAGTTAGGCAGACTAAGCATTGAAGAAATAAAACAAGCACCAAAAGTTACTGTTACTGCAGATTTGATATTTATTAACCAATATAAGTACTGGAACATGATAAATTAGACTCGTGTTTATAATATTTAATGTAGAATTATGACGGAGAACTTTAGTTAATTATGTAATTAAATCCTTATTGCATTATCAGAAAAAAGTCAAATTATCTAGTGATTTTACCTATAACTTTAATCTGTCACTAATTATTAATAAATTTAATTTGTCTCTAATTATCAAGAGATTTAATCAGTTGTTAATTATTAATAAAATTATCGATGAAAAATTTTACTGTCAAATTATTCGTTGGTAAATTGACGAATAATTTACCAACAGATATCCGCCAATTTACTAACAAATTTATTTCGTCAGTAGTAGTTTTTTTTTAATAGCCAAGAATAAAATAAATAAGAAGGAGCACTTAAGGGATGCTCTAACACTATTACATAACAGGGAAACTATCATTAAGAAAGTAGTATCTCAACTAACTAGTATCCTTAATGCATTATCGAAACATATACAAACCACAACTTACTAGGTATCAAACCAACATTATAACAGAGATACCAACTAGCAAACTGATGACATGCTCAAGGAAAAGCAAAGCATGGATTTACAAGTTTTCTAGACTTGCTCTGACTATAAATAGCATCCAAACGAGACAACCTATTCAACTCACGGTTATGTCAACGTGTTCAGATATGCTTATTCTAAGCAGGTAGTGTATCTACAGCTAAACAATGTCTAAGGACAGTCCGAACTTCATGGTTTTTCTTGTTTTAAGCATATTTGTACTTGAAATATACTCCTCTGCTACTGATAGAGTTGATCTTCATACATCTTCCCTTCATACGTCACTCGACCTACAACTGTCTCCAAGCCTTGGTTCTGCACAAACTTGTTAACTTGCAAATACAACCAAACAAACATCTGCTCCTACGATACCAGTAGTAGTAGTAGTAGTAGTAGTAGTAGTAATAATAATAATAATAATAATAATAATGATAATAATAATAATAATAAATAACAATAACAATAATAATAATAACAACAACAACAATAATAATAATAATAACAATAACAACAACAATCATAACAACAACAATTACTATAAGAGAAAAACCTTTTAGAGACTAATTTTTAGCTACCAAATTAGATGGTTGCTAATTGTGACCAAAATAGACACTAAATTAGATTTTGATTGCTAAATAACTACAAAATAAAAGTAACGATTGAATTTAGTAACCAATTAAGTCAAGATAATTGGTATCTAACATTAGCTACCAAGCACCTTTAGATTCTAAATTGGTATCTAATTAACTTAGAGACTAATTTAGAATCTAATGGTACAAGACACTAAAACACTAGTGGAAAAAAGACATTTAATCGCCGTTGAATAAGGCTTACAAGCGCGGTTCCGAAACCGCGATAAATGTAACCGCGATGAAAGTATAACATACCACCGCGGTTCTTTAGCAACCGCGTTAAGAAATGCTCACAACCACGATAGTTTATTAATAATCGCGATGACCTTCTTGGCAGCTTCTAGAAGCTTCCTTGTAAGGTTTCCAGTGCCGAGACCGATCTCGAGAACGACGTCGGTGGGTTTGACACCGGATTTTTGCACGATAGAGTCGACAAGCAAAGGATTCTTGAGAATGTGCTGGCCCTTGGACTTGTGGAAGGAGATTCCTCCCTGGTATGGCATGTGTTGCTGCGCCTTCGTCTTCTCCTTCTTCATTTTCCCTCCCGCCATTGAAACACGCTGCACTGTTTCTGTTCAAAGAGCTCACACTAGTGCGCATAGGAACACGGAGTGACCTATCAGAGAATTAGGGTTTCAAACTAGTGTTATAGTGTTAATGCATATACAGAAAAAACATAGAAAAAGAGTGAATATAAAAATAGTACCCGCAACAAAAGAGATCTTCTTGGTTGTGGGGCCATCGTTGCCCTCAGCGATTTCAACAAACTTGAAGGAATCAACGTTATCGGCGTCCTTAACAAGAGCTTTCAGTAGCAAGAGCCACAGGAGAGAATGACGAGAGAGGAAGAATAATGAGAGGAAAAATGACCCAAAGAGAGGAAGAGGGAGGAAGAAACTGTGTGGCCCAAAGATGGAGGAAGAGGGAGGAAGACGAGCGCACAAAAGCCCTAAAAAAAGGGGATACGAGCGTGGTTGTTAGTTGGAATCGCGCTCATATCCCACACTGCAAAATAATTTAAAAATTAGTTTGTTTAGACAACCGCACTAGTATCTCCCTAAAATTTAATATTTGTGCTTTACTATCGCGGTTCTCGCTCCAACCGCAATGATATGATTGCACTTAATTTCAAAAATGTCACCGCGTTATTTTTTATTACAAGAAAAAGTTAAATTACCGACGAAATTTTATCGATGGAACTTCATCCGTCGGTAAAATATCATTATCGACGATTTTATTGATGAATATTATCCGTCGCTAAATTTATCGACTAATTTACCGACGGATTTATCCTAAATTCGTCGGTAATTATCGACGGATTTATCCTAAATACGTCGGTAATTATCAACGGATTTCTACGTCTGTCGGTAAATTTATCTACAATCAATTTACCGACGAATTTTGGATGTTTCCGATGAATTTGTTTTGTCGGTAATTTTTTATTTTTTTTGTAGTGTTAATTACGGCTCCTTTTTAACCGCGATATATCCTGCCGTGGAATATGTTTTTTTCACTAGTGAAGCCTTGGTAGCTAATGTTAGATACCAATTATCCTGACTTAATTGCTCACTGAATTCAATCTTTACTTTTATTTTGTAGTTATTTAGCAACCAAAATCTAATTTGGTAACTATTTTAGTCCCAATTAGCAACCATTTCATTTAGTAGCTAAAAATTGGTCTCTAAATTGCTTTTGCTTGTATGAATACTAACAATAACAATAATAATAAGGAAACCAACTAGGTGTGAAGTCCACGAAGAGGAAGTTTTATGTGTTGACCTAAGTGGTTCAGTGAGGAGGACATTGATACACATATAGCACATATAAAAACTCACAAGGTGTCAAACACACCAAGAGGGGGTAGCAAGGAGTAAAACTCACAAGAAGAGGTTTAATGTTGTGACCTAAGTGGTTCAGTGAGGAGGACATTTTTGACATACATACATATAGCAAAGATGAAACCAACAAGGTGTGAAATCCATCAAGAAAAGGTATTCTGTGTTGACCTAAGTGGTTCAAGAAGGAAGACTTTCGCATACATGTCTCAAACATGCAAACCAACAAGTTGTAAAACCCACCAAGAGGAGGTTTTATGTATTGACCTAAGTGGTTCATTCAAAAGAACTTTGGCATACGTAAGGTAGAAGATATGTAAACCACCCACCAAGAGGAGGTTTTATGTGTTGAACTAAGTGGTTCATTGAGGAGGACTTTGACATACATACAATTAGCAGATATGGAAACCAGGAAAGTATGAAACCCACCAAGAGGAGGTGTTGACCTATGTGGTTCAAGGATGAGGACTTTGACATACATACATGTAGTAGATAGAAAAACTAGCAACCTAAAATACACCAAGAAGAGAGGTTTTCGTGTTTACCTAAGTGGTTCAAGGATGAGGACTTTGGCATACATACATGTAGTACATATACAAACCAGAAAACCAACAAGGATTGAAACCCACCAAGAAGTGATTTTTTTTCTGCTGAGCTATGTGGTTTAGTGAGGAGCACATTGTCATACATATATGTCTCATAGATGGAAACTAGGAAGGATTGAAACCCACAAAGAATTGATTTTTATACTTACCTTGGTGGTTCAATGAGGAGATTATTAGAATACATGTAGTAGAGATGGAACCTAGTAAACTAAAACTCATAAAGAAGTGATTTTTATGTTGAACTAAGTGGTTTAGTGAGGAGGACATTGGCATACATGTAGCAGAGATGGAACCTAGCAACCTAAAATCCACCAAGAAGTGATTTTTATGCTAACCTAAGTGTTTTAGTAAGGAGGACATTGGTATACATGTAGTAGAGATGGAACCCAACAATCTAAAACCCACAAAGAAGTGATTTTTATGTTTACCTAAGTGGTTCAGTGAGGAGGAGATTGGTATATATGTAGCAGAGATGGAACCCAACAACCTAAAACCCACCAATAAGTGATTTTTAGGCTGATCTAAGTGGTTCAATGAGGAGGACGTTAGCATACATGTAACAAAGATGGAAATCAACAACCTAAAACCAGCCAAGAAGTGATGTTTTTTCTGACCTAAGTGGTTCAGTACGAGGACTTTCACATACATATAACATATATAAAAACCAACAACGTAAACCCACCAAGAAGAGGTTTTTTAAGCTGACCTAAGTGGTTTAGAGAGGAGGACTTTGGCATACATACATGTTTCATATCAAGAGCAAAAAATACACTTCTTAATATGTTTGCTTTGGAAGACCTTAATGCTTATCTTGTATGACACAAGATGAACAATACACCTTGGAATAACAAAAAGCTAACGCTTCCTCCTCTGATCATTAGAAAAACAAAGAACTCTGTCAATAGCAAATGCACAACAATAAATCCCACAAACATGATGGGTTATAGGAAGTTCGTTCTTAGTTCTCTCTCCGTCAAGAAAGTGCCTTCGAGGAGATATAATTCTGCTTGTACTTTCCCTCTTAATTTTGATGCTCAATTTGTCTTCCAAAATGACAAATTCGTCCTTACACAAATGACAAAAATTGTCATATCAATTAAATGAAGTCGCTTAACTTCCGTCCTCACCAACTAGCGGCACATCAGAGTGTCAAATGGTAGTAAAGACAAAAGAAATGTAGCATATGCGTAAGAAACAATCCACATAGCTATCTAAGCAAAGGTGTGAATAATGGGTGACTTTGATTATAAAGCATTTTAATGTTTTTATAAAAAAAGTAAATTATTCTCTAAAATTTCCACGAGATTAAAACCGAAGGAAGCATAGAATCTTTGAACAAGGAAGCATAGAATCTCCCAACCTATGTTAACGCATAATAGGCTCCACTCCATTATCATATGAGAAGGAAGCAATCTACATCACTCTTTAAACAAAAGGTGTGAATAATGGATGACTTTGAGAGTACAATCAACAAACATGTGTGATTCCCCTCAAACTAGATCTAAATAAATAAATAAAAGTAGGGTTTATAAGATTTCTTGAGTTCATAATGGCCTTTGGCCTTTGGAGGACTCCCTCGTAGATATGTTTTCTGCCGCGGACAAGTACAATCTATGGATATGCTTCTCCTCAGTTTTTGTTTTGAATAAAGTTAATCAGAAATAATATCTCTAAAATATATTTAATTTTTTTAAACTATGTGTATGTAATATTAAACATATCAAATAAGGACTCTTCTTGTCACTAGCAAATTTAAATCATATTTAAATAATTATTATTAAAACAAAAATATGCACATAATTTTTTTTTTAAGAATTAGTCTTGTGATTATCAATAAACTATTTTTAATTTTGATTATTTTTATATAGTTGTATGTTTCAATTTTATAATTCTCACGTTTCTTAAAAGAAAAGTGTAAACTAAACTTCAAAGGATAAAAAGTTCCTATACACCATCAATTTTGACGCAGTACCCAATCACATATGTGAAAATAGTAAATTACTCTCTTTATTAGTTTTCCAAAAACACCTTTTCAGAAAATTTCCAGAAAATATTTTTAGATAGATAAATTTACGTTTTGAAAAATGTTTTCTGGAAATACTTTTCAGAAAATCTTTTCCAAAATATAAATTTTATATTTCAAAAAATACTTTTCATAAATAAATTTTAAAAAAGACATTTCAAAATATAAAATTTATATTTTTAAAAAACGTTTTCTAGAACATATATTAGAAAAATATTTTTCAAAACTTATTTTTACTTAAAAGGGTATTTTTGAATTTATCTGATGGAATACAAGTCAAAAGTGATGGGGTGAAGGAAGTTTTTGCCACTTCAAAGTGTATTATACGTACTGTTTTTTCCTTAAAGGTCTCTAATGATTCATTTTAACATTAATTTAATTTAAATATATTTAATTACAACGAAAAAAAAAATTATAAATTTAATAAACTAAAAGTTATGAAAACTGACAAGTCACTATAATTTGCAGAAGATTGTAGTAGTCCATATCATAAAAGGAAACAATATACTACTTTCAAGTAAGAATGAGAAATAATTATGTCCTGTAGATATTGTCTAAATCTATCCAAATTTTAATAAAAAATTTAAACGCTGATTGGATATTGATATGAATAATATAAAATTTTAAAAATTAAGTAAGTAGACGAGGATGATTATGTACCTATCTATCCCATCATGATTTCCATACGTGTTCTAATTAATATCAATCCTTATGTTCTTATTCGTTTTTATTTATTAAATCATATTTAATTTATTAGATAGTTTAAAAATTTATATTAACTTTTCTTTTATTTTTAAATTTTCTAACTTATTTTTAGATTATACATTACAATATTTTAATTCTTTTTTATAATTATTTCATCTTAATTTTTATTTGATACTCTTATTTTGATATTTATATAATTATAATTTTTTTTATATTTGACATTAGAGAAAATAAAATATATATCCTTTTAACATTAAATATTTTTGATAATATCATTTTTTTTTGCAGTGACTTTTAACTTTATAAAATAATTATTTAATTAATATTTGGAGCATATATGTTTTTTTATTAGGATATGGAGGAGACACAAAATTCATATAATTTTTAACTTTATAAAATAATTATTTAATTAATATTTACGGTATATATGTTTTTTTTAGGATAAGGATGAGACATAAAATTCATATCTTTTAGATATATTCACGACTTTTACTTTAGTGATGCAGATCAGATAGTCAAATTTGTTACTTTGAGTAAATGGAAAAATTCATTCTAATTATTTTTTATGTGGATAATTACATGAAAGTAGAGGAATAAAAACATTACAAAAAATTATAAATTATCTATAAAAATTATTTATGGATGAAAATTTATATGTAAAATTTATATTTCATACAAAAATTTTACATACAAATGTAAACTGTAAAATCAACATTACATATAGATTCACATTCGTATATAAAATCAATATTAAATACAAATTTTTACGTACATATTTATACATCAGATATTGCATACGAATTTAGTATGTAAGTAAATTCGTAGGTAATACAATTCATATATAAAATCAACATTATGTACAAAATTACATACGGATTCATATCCGTATATAAAATTAATATTACATATGAATATTTACATACGAATTTTACATTTAGGATATTACATATAGGTTTAATCTGTATTATAATACAAATATTTATATTATTATTATTATTATTTTTAATTATTATTAACTATTATTATTAATATTGTTAATAATAATATTATTATAATATTACTGTTAATATTAATAGTATTACCATTGTTAGTATTATTATTAACCTTATTAGTAATATTATTAACCTTATTAGTAATATTATTAATGTTATTATAATAAAAATTATTATTTATATTATTAATAATGTTAATATTATTTGTTGAACATTAGACGGTCCAAAGTCCCTTTAGAGGATCAAATCATTTGATAAAGTTTTGATGATAACAAAAATCAAGTATATATTTATATTTGATGACTTAGATACATTGCGCAATTAAC
>Ga0099824_1007071_pt1 | contig 15063 bp, 6 predicted proteins | sample SiratrowhiteBW_FD_76837 | JGI IMG/M metagenome (GOLD analysis project Ga0099824, IMG submission 76837) | Root nodule microbial communities of legume samples collected from California, USA - Siratro white BW | ecosystem: Host-associated > Plants > Roots > Nodule | place: USA: California...
TTAACCAAAAAATTAATTAGTATTTATATTAAAATTAAATAAGGGTTTTTTGGGAAAATTAAAGGGATTTGTTTTTTTTTTTTATTTTTTAATTCCCTTTTTTTTTTTTTTTTTTTTTGTAATTAACAGAAAATGAATATTTTTTTTAAAAGTAATGAGTGATATAAAGTGTTGAGGTTGAAGATATGCATTTCGTGTTTTTGGGCTGATTATTTCGAGTGTTTAATTCTGATTTTTATAGTGAAGAGGAAGCTAGGATGAAGATATATTCGGTTTCCACTAGGCATTACTTTGCGTTTGGGGCTCTTGTATCGGAAGAACTTTCTTACAAGATTAAAGGTATATGTGGTTTTGAATTTTCGGGGTTTTGTTTGTTTTTTTTTTTGCTGGTGGGGATTTCTAATGCAGGGCTTTTGAATTTGGTATTGCAGAATTGCCTGGAGTTCGGTGGGTGCTTCCTGATTCATATTTGAATGTTAGGGAAAAGGATTATGGAGGTAAACTCTGTTGATCTGTTGTCTGCTTCTTTGTGTGCATTTGCTGTTTGAAGTATGGTTGTTGTGCCTTTAGTTGCATGAACGTTTTTGGATCACATAAGCTTAGCGTGGCATGTTATAATTGTTAGGATGTTTCATAGTAGGTTACGATGTAAATCTCTGTCTCTGAGCGACAAATGCCATAACCATGTGCTCTGTGAACTTTTTTCTTTTTTCCTGATCAGGTGAGCCCTTTATTAATGGGCAAGCAGTTCCTTATGATCCCAAGTATCATGAAGAGTGGGTTAGAAACAATGCCAGGGCAAATGAGAGAAACAGGCGCAATGACAGGCCACGCAATGCTGACAGGTCAAGGAACTTCGAGAGGAGGAGGGAGAATGTTGTGAACAGAGACATGCAGGGTAGGCCTCCTATGCCAAATCCTGGTGCTATTCCAAGTGGTGCTCCACCAAGCAATGCAGGTGGATATGCACCTCCCGGTAATCAGGGGGGATATGCACCTCCCGGTAATCAGGGGGGATATGCACCTCCAAGCAACCAGGGTGGATATGCTCCTCCCAGCAACCAGGGTGGATATGCTCCTCCCAGCAACCAAGGTGGATATCCTCCTAACAATGCTGGTGGATACGCCCCACCAAATGCAGGAGGATATGCTCCTCCAAATGCTGGAGCTGGTTACCCTCCTCCCCCTCCTCCTCCTAACATGGGTGGTGGCTATGGTCCTGGAGGAGGTGTGCCTCAGAATAACTACACCGGTAACATGGGAGGGGTACCCCACAATCAGAACACGGGAGGTTTTCCACAAAATGCAGGATGGTCAAACAATGCTCCCACTAGAGACGTGCCAAGCAGAGATATGGGAGGAGCACCTGGTGGGAACCCATACACAGCGTGAGATCACTGCTGATTTTTCTAGCCTATGTAGATAATGAAGAATTGTGCCAGGACGACATAGAGTTTATGCATGTTTCTCAGCGAATTATAATTTAATTTTCTTAATTGTTTGCTCCTATTTCCTAATGAACCTGCATGTTATGTATCTGAATCTGAAGTTCACAATTTTTGATGGCTAGATTCGATCTATTGGCTTATGACGGTCTAATTTGTTATATGATTGATGTTGCTCTACAAACCTATGTAACTGTTGGTAAATAATATATCTTCAGAGTCTTGGTTTCTTAAGAAACTTGACTCTTGTTAGAAGCATTATTAGTTAAGAATATTTGAGTTGAGTAAAACTTTTAAGACGATATGAAGATTGGTCTGCAAAGACGCTTTTCGACAGTGCCCAAACATGAAGGCTCTGAAAACAGGTATCTCATGAAGTGTAGTTTTAAGCACTTGCGGTCTTCGGACGTATGATCTATGGCATTCTTACTTTCTTTTTATTATATTTAGTTTTGGTATTTATCTATTAGAAAATTTTGCTCTTTAACAAATAAAATAATTTTTGGCATACCTCTATAAATAATTATTATATAATTTCTTCATTTAAAAATAATAATATATATATATATATATTTATGAGATTGTTTAGTTTTTGAGCTTATGGCCGTTTTTTATAATAATAAAAAATTATATAAATTGAAAAAATAATTATTAAAATATGTTTCCAACATAAAAAGTAATTATTAAATAAGAACATTTGTAATTTTTTTATTAATATTTTATATTGTTATAACTATTTATTGTAGGAGTTTCTTACATATATTAAATTCCTTGTACTTATGAGAATAATAACAAATGTGTAAAAAACGATTACAAGCATGAGCGCGGAACCCACAATGCATTATACTTCTAATAGCATGAAAAGTAAAATCAGAGAAAGGAAGATAAATTTTAGATGGTGTTGATTTCTTTTTTGGAAACAGCATGAAGATATGTTGCCACAACTCCAAATTTGATTTTAATAGATTTCTTTTTTTTTTTGTTATATTAATATCATTATCGTATTATTTAAGTTATGCATAATATTGATTTTTAAAATAAAATGCTAAAATATCATTTATATAAATATAAATTGTTAGTATATTACTAATAAAAAATTAAAAGTTAATGTGTTTATAAATTTATTCCACTATGTTTTGTATTTTTTATTAATTAATAGTTTCATATAAAAAAAACTAGATAACTACAGAGATATGCTATAATTTTGATGTTATCTTTTTAGTAATTTGTTTTTAAATTTAAAAGTTTTATAACTTAATAATCTAATGTAGGATGGAACTTGAAATTTCACACATAAGTTTACATTTTTACTCATATAGTTTTTACGTTTTTTAATGTAATTCTATATATAATTTTGTGATCTTTTTTACAGATCCTTAGATATTTAGAGAAAAAGAAATATCTTAAAATATATATGGGAGAATTTACTTCAATTTAATATTTAGTTTTTCTGTCAAATGAAAGACTATATATTAATTGAAACTATATTATGTATGTATTAAAGAATTGACGATAAATAATTGCTCATAAGATGAAATCTTTATTAGACTCAGAGTACGTATTCAAGAAATAATAGTCGTTTTTAAGATATTAAATTTGAAAGGAATGAACAAAAATTCAACTACATGTATATAGTTTTCATTTTTTGATATTTATTAAAATTTTGTTTTCCAAAAATGGAAAATTATTTTTTTTTTCCATTTTCTGTCACAAAATGATTAAACCGTAACTAATATTTTCAAAGTAAAATGTTAAAACAGAATTAAAAAAATAAATAAGAATGTAATGGTAAGTGAATTTATTAAAAAAAAAATCAGAGAATTTATTACCTTTTAAAATCTAATCTTGCTTAAATTAATAGTGACAATAGAGACAAAAATATCTGTTATCCAATCTAAATATTCCAATATTTATATACCTTGGTTTGAACTTGGCACGCCTCACTCACACTGCAACTCCGACCATGATTAACAATGGAGTCTGCACTCTCCGCACCTGCTTCCGTTTTCCGGAGAGGTCGCTATTCCGGCCACGTCAGTGCTCTCTCACTTTCCGGCGGCGGTTTTTGGTGACTGCTTCCGAAAGGAAAAAGAAAGAGAAGGTGATTGTGATTTCTGGACCCACTGGTTCGGGCAAGAGCCGCCTCGCATTGGAACTCGCTAAGCGCCTCAACGGCGAAATCGTCAGTGCCGACTCCGTCCAGGTAATATTATATTCAAACACAAACAACCATTTTCCTCAATCGTGTTTTTGCATTGCGTGTGAGGTGGTAGTGGTGATAGCCGTAGGGTTTTGGGATTTTAAGTTCAAATGTTGCAGTCTCCTTGCAAATTGCTATTCAGCTAAGTCATGGATAATAACTTTGTTTAGCTGCTGAATTATTATTATTATTATTATTATTATTATTATTATTATAATTTCCCGAGATAAAATATTATTGTTTTTGTAGGACAGTATTTTTTAAAACGAGAAGTTAATGACTATGGGACAAAATTGATTTTTCATGAAGATGCTATGAATTTGGAGTGTGTGTGTGTGTGTGTAATTGAACATGTTTGTTGTTGTTTTTGTTGAGTTTAATTGGAATAAATCATCAGGTAAATTTTACATTGTCTTTCCCGTTAAAGAATGTTGATTTCTGGAATAGTTACTTTAAAAGTTATATCAAAGGTGATATGTAACTGGTTTTATGGTGTATGAAATAATGCTATTTATTTATTCGAGTGGCTTCATTGGCTTGTATTGTACCGCAGGTGTATCGGGGGCTTGACGTTGGATCTGCAAAGCCTTCCCCAGATGAAAGAAAGGTGTGGGATTGTGACATAACGCATGCTTTACTCTGTCTGTTATAGGTCTTTTGAATTTCTTATCTGCTTGAACAACCATTTTTGGAACCTTTGATTTTAGTTTATTTACTTTTGTTTTGTTTGCTTCTCTTGTTAGGAGGTACCGCATCATCTGGTTGACATACTACACCCATCTGAAGGTGTGTTTTACGTTGGATTGAGTTATACATTTTTCTGTGTATCTTCTATGAAGCTTGTTATTTGATCCGGACTCCAAATACTCCTGCTAATGTCTAAAATATTGCACACTGAGATGCTACATAACAAATGAAATGAAATATGGGAACATAAGAGCATAACAAAATTCTAAATTAATAAACAATATTTATTTATTCTTGTATGTTCACCTTTCGTCTGTGATGATGATGAGTCTCACAAGAGATTATTGGGAAACATTATTTTACAACGTAAGCACTTGATCTCTTTACAAAAAATATCCCAAAGTGAGATGAATTACATCTTTCAGCGAAGGTATGTTCAACTTCTCAAACCAGCATGTTAAGTTTTACACTTTTTCTATGATAATAAGTCTAACAAAAGAAAGATGACATTTTTTTTTAATAATTTGTTACATTTTAAGTTGACTGTTCTAAAAATTAAGAAATGATTTTTCTAAACACTTTGTCTCCATTCATACTGAGGTGTTGGCTCAAGTGTTTGAGATGACAACATATATTTTTAATTGGACATCTATTGAGATTTGTCTGAAAATGCGTTCAACACTGACACTTCATATATGGGAGGTGTTTGTGCTGCATAGCTTCGTATTGGTTTTTCTGTTATTGAAACTTAACTTCTATTTTCACTAATTAAAACTAATTGTTATTTATCAGACTATTCTGTTGGGCAGTTTTTTGAGGATGCAAGGCGAGCTACAAGACGTATTCTTGACAATGGCCGTGTTCCCATAGTTGTTGGAGGCACTGGATTGTATTTAAGATGGTATGTCTTTTACAATTACCTATTTTGACGTTGTTAACTACATTTTTATTTCAAATTGAACTTCGTAGTTGCATAGTGGTTGTATTATATATTTATTTGTAATAAGTTAACAAGAAAACATAAATAGGAAATGAAATCTACTTGTCTTTTTTTGTTTCCACAACCTGCTAAGAAAGTCATTCATTTCATTAGTAATCTCAGAGCTATTTATATCCTTGACAAAGAAAAGAAACTGGGGTGTGGAAGTGCATGGTTGGGCATTAAGATGATGAAAAATAATCAAATATCAGGAAACAAGTGATGCAGACTTGGTTTCTGAGTGTTTTGCTGTTTCATCATTTCTTGAAGAATGTGAAATATACTTGTATGTTATGGTAATTTTCTAGTTATTTTAAGTGTTCTTTTCGTACACTAGCATAATCCAACTACAAGTCCTAGTTTTTTAGGCTTTGTTGGATATTATAAACTTCTGCCAAATGAAGGAAGCTGTATGGGCGTCGACTGTATGGATTATGAATGTCATATTTCGCATTGTTAGAGTTCATTTTCTTTATGTAGCTATTGATATGCTAATGTGGGACACTATACCTGTGAGTTATGTTTGAATTTTTAAATATAAGGTTCATATATGGAAAGCCAGATGTACCTAAAGCTTCTCCAGAGATTATATCTGAAGTAAATCAAGAATTAGCTGAACTACAGAGGAATGGAGACTGGGATACAGCTGTACAGTTGGTGGTAAAAGCAGGTGATCCAAAGGCTCAATTTCTAGCAGTGAATGATTGGTATCGATTAAGGCGTAGCCTAGAGATTATTAAGGTATGCTTGCCAAGTTACTGATAGTCTCATGCAACTCTAAATTCTATCATGGCTACTAACCTTATGGAAAGATTGAAGAAAACTCTCATTCATTTGTTGCACATTGGTGCTAATACGAATACTAACCACAATAAAAATATCCGTTGTAATCAATTGTCTCTTTTAATGTGCAATTATCTCTTTTTTGGGTAATATGGTTGTGGTGCGATTATCTCCTTTTTGGTTGTAATCGACTGATTACTTACAAACCTGTATTCTTCTGAGGATATACAAGTCAAATTCATGATTTCCATGGTTTGCTGAATTGTCTGAAATATGTTTATAAATTCACCATTTATGTATATTTCTTTGGAATGGCAGTCTAGTGGATCACCTCCTTCTGCGTTTCGGGTGCCATATGATTCTTTCAGGGAACAGAGTGAATGTAGTGTTGCTGAGGGTTCGGAGTTATCTGATATGAACACTTACGCTGATGGAATGGAAGAAACTAGCTCATCAGAGTTAGACTATGAGTTTATGTGCTTTTTCCTTTCTAGTCATAGACTTGACCTCTATAAATCACTTGATTATCGGTGTGAAGATATGCTTTTAGGTATATCCTAAACAGGAAAACACTCAATTTATAAATGAATCCCCTACATTTTGTAGAGCATTCTTCTCTATCTGTATGCATTGGCACATCGCATAGCTTGTTGTTATAACAATACATGCCAAGCTGTGTCATTAATACATGAATATTTGATTCCAATAAGTCTCTTAGCTCTCTTCAACTACAGGAAGGGATGGGATTTTGTCTGAGGCTCATTGGCTTCTTGATACGGGTCTTCATCCAAACTCCAATTCTGCAACTAAAGCAATTGGCTACAGACAAGTATATCTTACATCTTCTACATTTTAATGTTACCATCTTAGAATTTCAAATGATGAAATACTTCTGTATATTGTGTACCACAATAAGTTCTTTATGCTATAAGAAACAGTGTTGGTTGAAATTGTAGTAGAATATTACTCCAACTTTCCCTTTTTTAATGTTTAGTATAATATAAAGTTGCAGTACAATTTTAAGCATTAGGGATGTAAAGTAGTTGATGGCTCATAGAACGTGTCTATTAAGTTGGTCTTTATATTTTTCTATTGAAATAGTTATGAATTTACTCATATTTAGTATGCGTGATTCACTAATTTCAGGCAATGGAGTACTTAAAAAGATGCAGAGAGCACGGGGGTCAGAGTTCTGTTGCAGAATTTTACAAATTCTTGTTTGAATTTCAAAAAGCATCACGGTAATGCATTTTGTTGTTTTATAAGATAAAAGTAGAAGAGTACTTTTAGTTTTCCTTTTCAGTTAAAATATTCTGTATATATTAAAAATTAATCTTTTTTCCTTTAAATGATTTTGGTTTAAGTAAATCTCTATCACTGAATGTTTCTACTGTTAAAAAATTTATGCTATAAATTTTTCTTATTTTTTCCTAGTCGCTGTTCTCTGGTATGGTTTGTTGATTACTGCTTTGTTGTTGTAAAGTTGAATTAAACGAGAAATTTAGAATACAGACTACAAAGCATGTTCTTTCATTGTGTTTGAGAACTTTTAAGACCATGAGAGGATCCTCTATCTCTTTCTCGTTTCTAATAACCATTTGAGATCACTTGGACCAACAAGTGAAATGTGCAAGAGAAAACACTGCTTCAATTCTAAATGCTGCCTCTTCTAGGAATTTTTCCATGCTGCTTCATTCCAAATTTTTTAATATAGGTAAAATTCTCCAAAATTTTGTTTGGGCTTTTCTGTGAATGTTCTGAATATTGGTGTTGTAGTCTTTCTTCTTAAAAGGGTATCAATATTACTCTTGATTGCCTTCAGTATTTATACACCTGCATATTACAAGCTTGTAATTGATTTTCTCCTTTACAAACTAAAAATGGAATTCTGAAGAAAGAAAAGAAAAGTGCCAACTATGATAAATTATTCTCCAGCTACTTGAAAAGTGCTACTATGTTTTCTCTTGCCAATGAATTAAAGGGTAATGTTTCATTTATGGTGTAGTGATAAGGTGCTAAATTGATTGCATTGAACATATCCCTGTCCCAGGTTGATCTCTTTTATGTTTTAATTCTAAAGTAAGCACTAGAGTGGGTTTGTATAATTAAATGTCAAGTTCAACAAAAAGATGTTCAACATAAAATATGTTCAGTAACAAAACCCAATTATGATTCATGAATTTTCAATTTCTCGTAGTATCTTTATCAGATAACAATTTTTGCGCAAGTTGTTTGTTTGCTTTTTTTGATGTTCTACTTGCTTGTCCTGTTTCAAGAACTGGTGTATGCTGTTAATTAGTATTCTGTACACGTGGCTGTTTAAAAAAACTTTCCTTGGTCGGCTTCAATCTATCACATGTCAAGAATGGTGGCTTGTGCTTTTCCATCCTGTTTATGTCGAAAATGTTTCTATATCTTAGCCCATTACTCTGATGTGGTTCAGGTAGATTATTACCATCATTTATACCCACCCAGAAAATACATGCTGGCATGTTGAAATTATCAGGAAAAATAACCTATAGTACTTAAGTGCTATCTCACCAATGCATCACAATGTTATCCTCTGCTGATGTTTGGTATTTTGTTTCCACTGGATTTCATATTTATTTGATCTTTAGATGCTTGTCATATTTTGTTGCTATAGAGCAGCAGCGTAATTCAGTTATTTAACAAGTTTTTTCTTATACTTTCTGTAGGAATTTCGCAAAAAGGCAGTTGACATGGTTTCGTAATGAAAACATATACCAGTGGCTTGATGCTTCTAAACCTCTGGTATAACAATCGAATCTTTCGCCACTGGGTGTTACCTTGTGAACATACGTTTCTCTTGTTATTTCACACGAATACTACTCTAAAGCCAACAACCTCATCAATTTAGAATTTATAAAAATGTAATAAGGTTATGTCTCACACTAGGAATGAAGATGTCATAGTACTTTTTTCAAGTTTTAAGGGTTGGAAGCAGCTGTTAACTGAAGTACTTTATTAAACCTAAATGGTGGTTTCCTTCTGTATATGTTTTTTTTTTTAAACTTAAGGAAAATGTTTGTTTTTCTGTGGGGGAATCCATTCTTTTGTTTATTTCTCTGATGTATGCTTTATCTTGAAATGAACTACTCATGGCAGGAAACCGTTCTCAGTTTCATTAACGGCGCATACCATGACTGTAATGGAAGTCTTCTTGTGCCTGAACACCTAAGAATGTCGAGAGATATTTCTAATCGCCGAGAAGCTACACAACTAAAGTCTTACCGCACCAGAAATAGGTACTCTTTTTTGTTTTGGGGCAAATAATTATACTAAATTATATTCCTTGCAGCAGCAAAGAGATTTAATTTAAGCGTTGTTTTCTTATGAAGGCATTTTGTGAAGGGGGAAGATTGTTCTCATATTCTTAACTGGATAAGCAAGACACAAAGGTGAAGTGATGGATATTTTCCTTTTGCATTCCCTTGAACTGACCTTAAATTTGAAATTATATAGGCGTCTATCTACAGTTTTCAGGTTAGTGAGAAAGTTTTGTTTTCATTAATTTTTCTTCATTACATTTTTTGTCTGCTGTAATGTAACATTGTTCTCTGGAATATTTATTATAACGACAGCTGAACTTGGAAGTTAAGTTCATTCTATCCTTTCACTTGTGAGCCAGTATGTGTGTGTATGAGAGAGAGATACAGAGAAAGATAGATAAAGAAGAATAAAGTTTTACCTTAACAATGACATCAGTAATAATTTAGTATAAATAGTGAATTTTATTTATTCCATGTATCATTATAACTTACATAAACTATTACTCTATATAATTTAGTATAAATCGTGAATTTTATTTGTTCGATCTATCGATATAACTTACATTAACTATTACTCTATCCATAATTGTATATGTAATATTGATTTAACCATTGATTATAATTATGTATTATTTTGATTGTTTGTGCGAATTTGTTGTCAAAATTTTACAAATATGATCTTATTTTTAATTTACAGAATGATAATATAAAATTTTAAACAGGACATATTTTAAGAAATTTGAAGCGAAATGGTAAATTAAGAATAAAATGATCTAATAACAATGAATACATAATAATACGTATGTTTTATAAGAGTATAATTTCATTTCTCTTCTCTATTATGTATTGTCAATTTTGACTCTGGCGTAGCGTTAGCCAACTTGGCTCAATCTTTTTTAGATGCTAAGCATGTCTTATGAATGTTCTTGCCTGGTATGGTTTGACCCACTTACCTCGCAAGTTGAAGGAGACTAACCCTATTCAGACAAATTCTTCCTCCACCCCCATACCTTCTTCCTGCACCCCTATATAATTTTTTTATTCCATAGCTGCCCTTCATGAAATTACATAAATACCCCTATCTTAATAAAACTCCTCCCCTTCCCAACCGGATGACCAGGCCATCCGGTTTACAGTTTTTTGAAATTGTGAACCGGATGGGGCGTGCATCCGGTTCTCATTTTAAAAAAAAATACAAACCGGACGACTTCATCTGGTTCTCAACCCAGCAGATCGAAAAATCCTCAAATTCGCTGTTGACAGCCCCCCAAATCCCAAATCAACTACTCTAATCATCAATATCACCTACTAATTGCTAATAAACATCGTCCAAAGCTCTCTCCGCTGTGCTAGTGAGCCAAATACTTCCTTCAGCCGTTTTGTTAGCTAGCCATCCGGTTAAGAGAACCTTCGTCCGGTTTAGGTAAGCCATTCGCGACTTCCGTTCGTTATTCAAAATCTTTTAATTAATCCTTCATAGAAGCATTAGGTAACCAATTTGTGATGTTTATTAGCAATTAGTAGGTGATATTGATGATTAGAGTATTTGATTTGGGATTTGGGGGGCTGTCGACGGCGAATTTGAGGATTTTTCGATCTGCTGGGTTGAGAACCGGATGAGATCGTCCGGTTTGTATTTTTTTTTAAAAATGAGAACCGGATGCACCTCCATCCGGTTCACAATTTCAAAAAATGATAAGGGTATTTATGTAATTTCATGAAGGGTAGTCATGGAATAAAAAAATTATATGGGGTGCAGGAAGAGGGTATGGGGGTGGAGGAAGAATTTGTCCCCTATTTAACCTAGTTTTTTTTAATCTTTTTCTTGGTTATAATTTATTTTGATTTATTAAATTTTGTAGTAAATTATCAACCCCTTTTTGGAGAGACATTATTATTATCTGTCTCTTATACTCCAAACTATACAATTCATTTAACATAAGACGGTTAAAGAAAATGTACTATTTTATAAGAGAAATATAAGTGTTATATTTTTCCTTTCTCGTTTAGTTTAAATATATAATTTCTTCTATTTAACTTAAGATCGTACAAACAATAATTTTCTAAGGATTTCAAAGTATTTTTATTATAATCATACTAAAACATTTTAAAATTACCAAGTCATTCTTTATCCAATTATGTCTTAACATTGTTTTATATTTACCTATCAACATTGTATCATATTTACATATCAACATTGTTTTTTCTGTATGTTTTGGAAGTGATGGAGTGTGTGTTCAAGTTCGTTTAGTAGAATAAAAGAAAATTATATAAATGAAGTTTAATGAAAAACATTGAATAAAATATTTTTTAAAAACTATAAAAAGGATAAATCCACAATTATTAAAACTGAAAATGATTAGTTGTATTTTAATCATTTAGTTTCTCGGTTTATTTTCTTTGTTTCTTTTAGTATAAATTTGTTAGGATATATGAAGAGAGGCAAAGAATATGAAAAGAAGAGAGAAAAAACAAAAACACTGAAAATTAATCTTTTAGATTTCATGAAATAAAAGCTTACTTCTAAAAATGTAGAAGGGATGAGAGAGAGAGAGAGAATTAAAAGAAAATTAAAAAAACTAAATATTAATCTTTTGGAATTCATGAAACAAAATGAGAAGGATATATGTATATATATAATTATTCTAACAAACTGGATTGTATTTCTTTTAATCCTTCTGCAAATTAAAATGTGGCTTTGGATTTCATATTTTGATTCTAAATAACAGAAAGGTGTGACTAGGTGAAATTTTGATTGGGGGATTAATTAATTAAAACTGAGATAATATGTGCTTGACTGTGATTTCTCCTTGTGATGTTTTTTTTTTCTTATAAACCACAAATCCAATTCAAAATCCTTTCATTTTGAATAAATAAATGGATTTGCAGGGAGAAGAACAACATTAAGAATGTTATTCAACTTTATTTGAAGCTCACTAAGAAGAGCTTTTAACCATTACATTTCAACAAGAAGAGCAATGTTGTATTTAATCTCAATATCTTGTTTGTTGGTAGCCAAGAATGGACTTTATATATGGAGAATCAGATGCCCAGTTTGCATTACACTAACCTGTGATGTTAAGGTTTTTAAATGGTTTAAAAATTAAGTTATATTGTTTTATTCATTTATGTAACTCTCTTTACTGGTTTCCAGTGATGACAAAGAAACCAATGTATGAACTGACATAAAGTCTTGTTATGATTGCATATTGAAAAGTTTTAACTATGAATTTGTATGAAGTTGAATATTCAAATTCTTCCGTGGTTTCAGTAGTAAGTTTTATTCGAGGGGTTAAAGTAGTCTTGATTGGCTTAGCATTGAACATTTTTACTAAGAAGATTTTGGTTGTACTTTGTTTGGTTAAGAAGAACTCTACTATTAGTAGTGTTAGATACTCCTATCTCAAGAAAGAAATTGAGATTAAGATCTTTTGGATAAAAGTCTCGATAATCTTGAAAGAGCTTCCAGTTATTAAAATATTATCAGCATAGACAATAATATATGTGATAAAGTATATCGGTACGTTTTGTTGGTGTAAGATGAAAAAAAGTAGAACTTAGATCTTATTTTAGGTCATAGATAAATATGTCCAATTTGTATACTAAATTTGGATAAGATGAAACAAACTTTTCAGGTTGTTATATATAAACTTCCTCTTGAATGTAGCCATTTAAGAAGACATTGATAATATTAACTTGTCTCATGTGTCATTATCTTAAAATTGCTATAATGAGAACACTTATTGTACTAATCTTCACCATAAGACTAAAAGTCTCATTTTAATCAAGGCCTTATTTTTAAGAGAGCTTTTGTAACAAGCCTTGCTTTATGCTTGGATATTTTTAAGAGATTTTATATATTCACTTTGGACCAATTAGTGGGAGGAGAACCAAATTTTGTCTTATTTTGTAGAAGATTTTAGTATTCTTCATCCGTTGTAGATTGTCACTCAAAGAATTAAGAGAGTAGTTTTGACAACGTGTGAGACAATTTCTGCAAAAAGTACTCTAGGCTTAAAAATGTCAACTTTTCCTCTAGTTACTATAAAATGAGTATTTTCAGGAACCAATTCAGGTTGAGGTGAGGTTTACTAAGATGTAGGATTCAAATTAGAGGTGGTTATTTAGATGGTGTGGATTGTAGATATGGAGTTGTGTTTTGATGAGGAGAGGGTAGTGGAGGTGATATGAACCCTCTTTCTTGTTAAAATATGAGTTAGGACCTTTAGGAAATCAGGTTGTATACTTGTAAGAATTGAAATAAAGAAACAAAAATTAAACTCTTAATTTCATAGGCAAAGAATCAGAATTATGGATTATGAAAAAGATTAATAGAAATGATATGGAAATTGAGGATGTCACATTTCTAAGAATGAAGATATGTCATCGAGATTACACATACACAAATGGATGAATGATATTTGATAAATCTCAATTCTGGATAAAAAAATATTAAAAAGAACTAATTGAGTCTATTTTCTTGTAATCAAAATTTCTCTTTTTTTTCTCTTGATAGAGCAATACATATAACCTCTTTAGGAAGTGTTGTAGAGATAGGAGCAATGATCTAAGGAAGTTACATTTGGTTTAATATAATTGGTGGTTTCATGTAGTTAAAATCTGAGAGTTTATTGTAAAGATTTTACATGCTTAATACAATTCAAAATCCAGTAAGATGTTAAATAGCAAAATCGTATGGATGGAGGAACAAAATCCCAAAAATGTGTGATCTCAATCTTTTCCTGTATCAGACTGTTCACCTTCCTCAGTTAATGTTCAAACCTAATTTTATTTAAAACTAATGTAATTATAATAAAATTAAAAAAATGAAGAGTCTCACTACTCATTTACTCCTGTCATGCTCACTCCTCCTTCCTGGTTGAGTTTATTTCAAATTCAAATAAAATAAATTAAATTAATTTAAGTAAGGCAAATAAAGAGTTTCTTCTGCATTCTTCTTACCAAATTCTAAAATCTTAGTCACAAACCTATATCTTCTTGTTTGCAGGACACCACTTTACTTTCAGACTCACAAAACTTTGTGTTTATGAGATTCTTGACAGTTTTATTAAGTAAAATGAAAAAAAGGAGACTATATTAAACAATTTTGTATTAAGATTGAATCATCCCTCAATTTTTTTTTTAATTTCTTTTATTTATTGACAAAAATATTATTTTATATATTTATATATATATTTTTTTTTAAAATAAGATCTATGATTCGTGTTACGATTTCACGATCTATGATCTTATGAACTCTTTACATCCTACTCAAAATTTCGATTTTAACTACTTTAAATAATTTAGTGAATTTTATAGTAGGTATGAGAAGATAAAAGTTGTTTGACATAACATAGGAAAGAGGATAAATAAGATAAAAAGTGAGATTATCTTTTAAATAATTGTGTCTAATAATATATAATTTATTACTTGAAATTTTTAAATATAGATTTTTGGTCGTAAGTAATTCAAGGTAAATTCAAATTACATATTAATTTTTCACATTACATGTTGATTTCGATTATATATAATTATGTTTTTCATATATATATATATATATATATATATATATATATATATATTTAAAATAATAAATTATTAAATTAAAAAAAATCCAAGTTAATAAATGTCATTAATTTAAATTACTATTACACTTAAAATCTTGAACCAAAATTAAAA
>Ga0099824_1007072_pt1 | contig 15062 bp, 12 predicted proteins | sample SiratrowhiteBW_FD_76837 | JGI IMG/M metagenome (GOLD analysis project Ga0099824, IMG submission 76837) | Root nodule microbial communities of legume samples collected from California, USA - Siratro white BW | ecosystem: Host-associated > Plants > Roots > Nodule | place: USA: California...
ATTGTTATACTCGTGTAATAAATATATATAAAAATATTTATTTTTTTTATATATTATTTGTTTATATAATATATATATATATATATATATATAATATATATATATATATATATATATATATATATATATATATATATATTTAAGTATATGTTACATTTTGTTTTAATGTTTATAAATTCTGCAACTGTATGACAAGATTTAAAATTTAAGTTTTGCATAAGTAACTAGATTCAATTTCCATTATATTTATTAATATAAATCAATGAAAAAATTAGTTATTTTATAGAGATTTTATGATTAAGAGGGAGTTGATTTTGCAATAAAATGTAATAATATTAATAATTAAATAGATTTTGAATCCCACTTACCCTTTCCGCCATTTATCCCACAAGCCAACCTTTCTCCTGAGTTTCTCCCCCTTCGCTTTCCCTTCTCCTTCTCTCTCTTTTTCTCCAATCTTTCCTTCTTTCCTTTCTTTCTCTAACCTAGTGACGTCATGCAAGACTTCAGACAATAGAAAAGTGAGATATTCAAGACTTCAGACATTAGAAAAGTGAGAGAAAGACACCATTGACAATATTGGCAACATGTGTTCTTTTTCTATTTCATTGTTTTGTAATATCATCTTCTCATACATCTTTCTTCTTTTCAATGTTCTTTTATTTTTTACTTTTCATTTTGACACGTTTCTATGTTATTTCTGAAAATTATTATACTATTCTTTTCATGGGTTTGATATTTTATCTCTTGACCAGGAATAAAATAGTATGTTTTAAATTTTATTATTAATATTATATAAGAAAATTATATATTTTCTAATACACACGATAAGTATATAATTTCATTGAATATGAGATGTGAGTACCGCAGATTGATAACACCCAAATATGAATGAAAAAAATATAAATATAAGAATAATAACAATAATCTTCTAAAAACAAATAACCAAAATAGCAAAAAAAATGGTTTCTTTGTATTAGAAAAAGAAATGAAATAACCTATAAAACACATGTTCATCAATAAGTCATTTATCTTTCAATAATGTTAATATCAAATAGCTAACTTGCAAAGACATTTAAAAAAAAAGTTGAGAAAAGATATAACTATAATTAATATTACAAAAAAAAGTGTGTAACTTTTTGTTTTTATAATTTTCATAACTAAAAAATATATATTTTGTTGTTGCGAGAAAGGTCAAAACATATAGACATTATTAATCTATCACAGAAAGATGTATATTCCAATTTAACCTTGTCTTGGGAAAATATTGATGAGTAAAATTTCTAAATAATAGGATAAATATCTTAAACATATAGTGATTTGAATGTATGAGTATCTTTTCATTTGATGATATCCAACAATATTACTAGAAAGTGGTATACTACGCTTTACAAATTTCTAAATTGCTTAGTATTTTTTAAGATTATGTATAACAAATGCTATAAGCTCTCAGGTCAATCAGAAGAAAAAAGAGACATTATTTGACACAGAAGACATTACTTGTATTTTTTTTTTAAGTATTATTTACCAACCTCTATTTCTATTTTGTACAAAGTCGTGTTGTGTGTATTTTTTGTTCCCTTATTGAGGTGTGCAACATTTATGTTCCAGCCTTTTGATTTTCTAATTTATGGTGTATATATATCTTGCCTTTGGCTCCATTAAGTATAATAGAAAGAATACACACCAAAATATGTGGTTGTTTCCTATCTTCCTATTACATTTATGTTATGGTATCAGAACTCCACAAAGGGCTCTGCTGATAACCATTCCAACATCATGGTTGCATCTCACAATAGTTCAACATCTCCAGAAACAAATCCCCCTTCCAGTCCTGCGAAGAAGGATGCTAGTTCTCTTAACCCAACTCAAAATCCCTCCAATCCTTATTATCTTCATCCCAGCGAGAGTCCAACTTCAATTCTTGTCACACCTCCCTTGATCGGTAGTAATTATAACTCATGGTCTCGCTCATTTTGAATGGCCCTCATCTCTAAAACATGATGGGGTTCCTCACAGGTTCTATTCTTGTCCCACCAACCACAGACTCACTCTACTCACATTGGGAGCATTGCAACACCATAATCATGTCATGGTTGCTCAACTCTTTGTCTCCATCCATTGCTCAGATGTTATCTATCTTGATTGCACTGCTGACATCTGGTCAAATCTCCGAGATCGATTCTCACAAGGTGATTTGCTACGAATCACAGAACTCCAAGAAGAGGTATATCTATTAAAATAAGACACTAAATTTGTTACTAACTATTTAACAGAACTTAAACGATTACGGGAAGAGCTTCTGCCCATGTCGTCAATAGTGTTGCCACTGATGGCAAGACGAATGAAGCAATAGAACAAAATTGGGCCTAACCTACCCTTCTCTCAAGCCCAAATTGACATACTCATGACTGTTCTCCAAATTGGTGCTACAAATTCTGCTTCAACGAACCAAAAACACCCAGCCCATACCAGCATTTCCTCCTCCTCCTTTGGATCATCTTTAGGTTCAGTGGGCACAACCAATGGTACCCACTCTGTTTCATGTTGTTCACATTATTCCTTACAAACAAACACATTTTTTACATGATAGGCCTTGGATACTCAATTCCGGGGCCACGGACCATGTTGCCTCCTCTTTAAAAATGGTTTCAACATCTTTCTAAAATCGATCCAATCAAAGATCATTTACCAAATGGATCTCATGTTTTCTCACCCATCTCTGGCTTAGTTAAATTTTCTCCAACATTAACCATCCACAATGTCCTATATATTCCAGACTTTTGTTTCAATCTCATTTCCATTTCAAAACTAGTTCAGTCTCTTAAATGTACTCTTACTTTTCATTCTGATTTTTGCAAATTACAGATGATTGGTTTGACTAGTTTGAAAAATGGATTTTATCACCTAACACTTGGCAAGCAGCAATCCATTAGCACTACCTTACCCTCCATCAACTCAACCATTCACCCTGCTATTACTCCTAGCAACCTCTGGCATTTCCGTTTAGGACATTTATCTGACAATCGGTTGGATATTCCGTAATTTTCTTTTATTTCCAAACATTCCAACAAATTCATTGATGTCTGTCATTTGGCAAAACAATGAAAATTATCATATTCTTCTAGTAAAAACTGAGTTTCTCATTCTTTTGAATTACTTCATTTAGACATTTGGGGACCTTTTTCAAAGGCCTTTATTCATGGTCACAAATATTTTCTAACAATTGTCGATGACTTTAGTCGTTACACTTGGGCTATTTTGCTAAAAACAAAAGTGAAAGTTTCCTCACATGTCCATAGTTTTGTTAACCTTGTTGAAAATCATTTTAACACAAAAATTAAATGCATTCAGTTCGATAATGGACCCGAATTTTTCTTAAAAGACCTTTTTTTTTCAAAGGTATATTACATCAAACAAGTTGCGTTGAAACTCCTCAACAAAATGGTCGCGTTGAGAGAAAACATCAACATACTCTCAACGTGGCTCGTGCTTTACTTTTTGAATCTCATCTCCCAACTCATTTTTGGTCTTATGTCATCAAACACACCGTTTTTCTTGTTGATCGGGTTCCATCTCCGGTCATTCAAAATCAAACCCCTTTTGAACTTTTATTTGCACAACCACCCGACTTTAGTGATCTTAGAATTTTTGGTTGTCTTTATTATGCATCCACTTATGCTACCCATTGTAAAAAATTTGACCCTCGCTCCAAGTGTGGCATTTTCTTAGGCTTTCAAAGTGGCACTAAAGGATATGTAATTTTTTTACAAACTCATGACATTTTTATTTCTAGACATGGTCTATTTCATGAAGGCTCTTTCTCCTTTTCTCATACCCATAAACCTCCTTCCTTGCCTTTTGGGCTCCTAACCCCTTCCCACCGAGCCCACACTGATACCTTCTCACATCTCCCTTCCACGTAGCACACTTTATCCCCTCATCCATGCCTATCTCATGCTTGCCCTCACATCCCCCGAGCTTCTCCATCCCTTATTTGTGTTGATTCAACCTTGTCTTCTCTTTCTCCTTATTCTGACCTAACCCTCAGCTCCACCACTCCTCAACCTCCACTCCATCGCACCGTCCATCCTCATCAACCACCCACATATCTTGATGACTATGTGACCAATTCCATCTTTCACTTGCCAAACCAATCATCATCTACGAGCTTCCATCCTCTCCGCGCAGTCCTTTCTTACTCCCATCTCTCTGCATCTCACCATCAATATCTTTTCTCCCTTTCCACTAACGCTGAACCCACCAGTTACAAGTAAGTTAGCTGCATCCGTCTTGGGTACATGTCATGCATGTTGAGATTGAAGCTCTAGAACATAACAAGACTTGGCTTCTTGTGGATATTTCGCCCAACATTAAACTCATTGGCTGCAAATGGGTTTACTTACAAGCTCAAACACGTCCAGATGGCTCTATTGAGCGTCACAAAGCTTGACTTATGGCTAAGGGTTTCTCTCAAATTGTAGGCCTTGATTATTTTAAGACATTCTCTCCTGTTGTGAAGATGACCATTATCAGGGTTGTTCTTACTCTTGCCTACATTCACCACTAGCCACTTCAGCAGCTAGATGTTAATAATGCTTTTCTCCATAAGGACTTATCTAAAGATGTGTATATGAATGTTCCTTCTGATGTCTCCACCTTCTTGCCAAATCAATGTTGCAAATTGGTCAAATCTATTTACGGCCTTAAACAGGGCAGCCACTAATGGTATGAGAAGCTCTCCCTTCTTATTTCTTATGGTTATTAGTAGGCTTCTTTCAATCATAGCCTTTTTATTAAGACTACCACATTTTCCTTCACCGCTTTGATTGTTTATGTTGATGATATTGTCCTTATTGGGAATTCTCCTTCTGAAATGGCTACCATCAAACATACTCTTGCTTCTCATTTTCGAGTCAAAGACCTAGGCACTTTGAAGTATTTTTTGGGTTTGGAGGTTGCTCATTCTGACATTGGCATCTCTCTTTGCTAATGCAAATATTGTCTCGATCTTTTGACTGACTCTGTCCTTCTTGGTACTAAACCTTCCTCTACAACTATGGACAGTGCTCTTTGTTTACACCACGACTCTATAGACCTGCTCCCTGATGCTTTCTCTTACCGTCGTTTAGTCGGTCATTTGATTTATTTCACCACTACTAAGCCTGATATTTCTTATGCCACACAATAGCTAAGTCAATTTATGTCCAACCCCACTCAGGCTCATTTTTTGCACAGCTCGTGGAGTCCTCACATACCTCGAGTTCCCCCTATCGAGGTTTACTATTTCGTCGAGATTCTCCTCTTCATCTTATGGTTATAGCGACTCTAACTCGGCAGGTTGTGTCGATACTTGTCGTTCTATCACCAGTTATTGTTTCTTTCTTGGCACATCACTTATTTCCTAGAAAACCAAGAAGTAGCCTACCGTCTCTCGCTCTTCCTTCGAAGCAGAATATCGAGCACTAGCTTCCACCACTTGTGAACTCCAATGGCTTACTTACCTTCTCAACAACCTCCATGTGGTTTGTTCGAAATCCCCCGTTATCTTTTATGATAGCCAAAGAGCACTTCATATTGCTACCAATCCCGTTTTTCATGAACAGACTAAACATCTTGATATCGATTGTCATCTTGTTTGTGAAAAGAGCCAATCCGGTTTAATGCGTTTGTTGCCTATCTCCTCTCACAATCAAATTGCCGACATATTCACCAAAGCACTTCCACCACCTGCATTTCAAGCTCTCTTAACCAAGCTTGGATTGGTTGACATCTTCTAACCATCAGCTTGTGGGGGGGTAACAAACGCTATAAGCTCTCAGGTCAAGCAAAAGACAAAAGAGACATTATCTGACACAAGATGTTTTTTTTTTGGCATTATTTACCAACCTCTGTTTCTATTTGTACAAGGTCGTGTTGTATGTATTTTTTGTCTCTTTGTTTAGTTGTGCAACGTTTATGTGTCAACCTTTTGCATTTCTAATTTATAATATATATGTATCTTGCCTTTGGCTCCATTCAGTATAATAGAAAGAATACACACCAAAATATCTGGTTGTTCTCTATCTTCCTGTTGTATTTTTGTTAATGTATCAAATTATCAACATAAATTGTTTCTGTTCAATCCTCAATTTACACTACTAGAAAAATCATTGATAGTGACCAAAAAATCGGTCACTAATTAAAACAGTGACCGATTTAGTGACCAAAGGTGTCAGTCGCTATTTTATTGGTCGCTGATGTATAGTGACCGAATCTGTGACCAAATCTGTGACTAATTCTGTGACCGATTATGTGACCAATTCTGTGATCGATTCTGTAACCGCTTTTAATAGTCACTAAATCGATTACTAATATTTTTTTTAATTTTATTTTTTTTTGAAAAAGATGAATCTTGATATTTACAATTTTTCTTTAGTCAATCATGTCAAGAAGTTTAATGCAAACAATACATAATTAAAATTTAAGATTCATTGCAAATAATACAATAGTGATAAAAAGATCGAATTTCCATATCCTTCAAGTCAATCATCCAAAAAACTTTATAATGATGTTACTAACTAAGATTCAATACACACAATACAATAGTGCTAAAAAGACCAAATTTAAGGACACATAAAGTTCAATTTATATTTCAAGAGGTTTAAAATCAATCTTTTTTATTAAGAGATGCAACCTTTTGTTATTTTGCTCAATTTTTCTCTCACTGTTGACCATTCTTTTACGAAGTTCATCCCTTTTAGTTTCAACTACAAGTAACTTGTTTTTTAATTTTTAAATCTCCTCCTTCATAACCTGCACAAATGAAGATGTACAATCCTGATAGAGTTATCTCCCAATTGCATTGATAGACTCAGATCTAAGTCCATACATCATGCCTTTGTTAATTCCAACAACTTTACACCAAAGTTGTAATTCATTAGGTGGAGACACTCCTGCAGCAGATGCTGATTGGGATGCTTCTTCCCAAGCATGACTAAACTCTACCTATAAACATCAAAATAAAAATTGGTAATACATTAGAAAAAAAAAATATAATACACTATTAGACAAATTGACTTACATCCACATGTGTTGATCTTTGATCCATCCATGTTTTGTCCTTCTTCCGTTGGTGTGTATGACGGAACAAATCTGATGGGGTAGGAGGTTTTCCATTCAACTTTGTCTAAGATAACATAAACAAAATATTAATTTAGAAATGAAAATATGTACCACAAAAATAAAAGAGATAGTTTCTCAAGTTATATATGAATGAAATAAAGAATATTAAATCATAAATACAAAGAAAATATATATTTACTTCTAGATTTTACTAATGGAATGAGTTTGACAACATGTTATCATGCAACCAAATTGGAACTAACTAATTTTGTGTATGCTATCAACAACTAAATGCCTTTAGAATATAAGAAGTTAAGATTTTTGCATGTAGTACATGGACATCTAATTTTTTCATTTGATAAATTTATTTTTCCAAAAGCGAAAGACACAAATTCAGCCACACCATTTAAAACTGCTTCAATATACCCCTTTCGACTAGGTAAAAACTTGTATACATCCAATTACGATTTTCATGAACATTCATACTTTGTCATATAATCAATCAATATTAATTTTTAATAACTAATATACTATAAATTATACAAAACAAGATATTTTTTAAAAAGGTTGTAACACCAATCATTCATTATAAAAAGAGCAATGACCCAGTTGAAATTTAAAGATAGCAGTCCTGATGTATATAATTAATCAAGGATTCTGGACAAAGAAATAAAACTTTGTCCTTTTGACTAGTGAACAAGTAAGGACAAAGGTTAACAAATAATAAATCATATGTATATTATGCCTGGTCTATTGGGTAGAGAGATTGTTGTACCCTTTTTCAAGGCCATTTGGAATGAGCATGGCTTACCACTAAGTGGCATTTTAGTTGGAGCAATAATTATATATTTTTTTTCTATATAAACTTCTGTTCAGTCTCACAGGACTTCGGTTTGTGTGCTTTGTTTATTCTTGGGATTATTATGTCATCTCAAGTAAGGCTCTCAAAGGTTAGTTTGCCTAGTATTAAGGCTTGGAAATGCAATTAAGGTTGAGCCCAATATCTCATCTTTTGGCTTTTAGTGCTTTTTTGTCTCAATTATGTAGATGTTTGATTACAAACTATTTGCTAATTCGTACTCAATCTTATAATAATGATTGATTGAACCAACTTAAATAGTAAAATAAGTTGTTAAACCCCTCCTCTTTAAATGTTAATATAAAAACTTTTATTCTAAACATAAGATTGTTCTATTTGTCCTTACTTGTTCACTAGTACCTTCTCTTTGGGATGTCGTCGAGTAAAACAACACACCTCCCATCCTTCCGTTTCATGTTGCTTTTTGGCGGTTTTAGTCCTTTTCGGTTTCAAACATTTGCGCTAATATTTCTCTCACTCTCTCTCTTTAATTCAACACTTTGAGGTTTGATCTTTGACCTACTTCTCGCTACTCTTCTCTCTGGTTTCTTCTATAGATTAAATCTTAATGTTTTCTATATTCGTTTTTAATTCTTCTTATTTTAATTTAATTTTGTTTTTACTCTATGTAATTGTCGAGCCTAAGGATAGACTAGTTGGAGATTTCTTTCGCCGATAAATGAGCGAGGTTGGGGTTTTCAATTTGGAAAGTTCATAATAAAAATCCAAATTAATTAATATAAAATAAGTGAATATAGAGCTAAAAGGTAACATTACTATTATTATTATTTACTATTGTTATTATTATTATTATTCTTTTTATTATTATTATTATTATTATTACTATTATTATTATTATTATTATTTTTATTATTATTATTATTTTTTATTATTATTATTTTTATTATTGTTATTATTATTATTATTACAATAATAATATTCAATGACCGAATCAATAATCAAAATGGATGACCAAATTAGTGATCGAGAATCAGTGACCGAATTTGTGATCGAAATTTTGGATCATGTATAGTGATCGGACTTTTTCAGTCACCAATAGAAATTAAATTTTTTTATCATTAATTTCAGTTACTATATAAAATTTTTTAGTAATAATAAAAGTAGATAGTTAAACAACTTGTTCTATTATTAAGACTTTAGGTTATTCATAATCTCTTCATTTTCTCCGGAGTGCAAAATATTTTGTCAACCTAAAGTACATATAAATCATAAAATTATTCTAGAATAATGTTTATGGTTTGCTACAACCAATAATATAAAATATAAAAAAATTATTTAAAGTTAATAAAATTTAGAAATAAGGATCACAATATTTTTATCTTGTATCTTAATTCTGTATTGGAAAAGAAGCTAATAATTTCAGCAATGGATGCATACTTCTATGGCAAACTATAACTAACACCATGGTTATCATAGTATATTTGAGATTCTTTGGGGCAATTCATCAACATTAAATACAACAAAATCCATTATTCCATAATCTTTCTAGTCTTCCATAAATCAAGCAGACCTTTATCATATCCCCACTTTCTTACTTAGTCTTGCAGACCTCATTGAAATTCTGTGAGTAGAAAACCAATCTAAGCTTCCAAACAATTTTAGCCAGTAAAATTAAAAACAGTACATCAGTAGAGATTTAGTATTGAATTTGAACCATTACCTACAGCTTAGAGAAAAAATAATTAAACTTTTTTTGTTGCTACTTTATACCTGTGTTTTTTTTTTATTTATTTCCACTTTCTTATATCTACAGACATGACACTGAATGAAAATTAATCAACACTATCCAAAGTTTTCCCATAAGAATTCAAAATAAAAGTTATGAAGAGGTCTTGAAAGAATAACTTGACAGTATAACAGTAGCACTGTTCCAATTTCAAAATCAAAAAGAATAAGCAAAATCTGATTTTTCCCCTTCACTTCGGCTCATGTGCACTTGGTTTTTTGAAATAAATTGATATGAAAGCATTATGTGTTGGATGGCATGCTTGCACCTGTGTTTAAGAGCCTCAGGGAGGAAAAAGAGCATGGAATTTTTTTCCCTTACCATTATTGATGAATATTGATCCTTGGAAGAAATTTTCATTAGGCAGGATAATGCATTTGTCAGTGCTATCAACAATGACATCAAAATGACTGGTGCACAAATCTAAAAGAAGTTATAATGTATACAACATATTGGAGATAACCCACAGGACTAGCATGAGTGTGAATTCCACTAATTGCTACATTATTTTCAGTATATATATAGATCACCATATCTGTCAAACAGAATGAAAATTGCAATCACATAACTACTGAGATCAAAATATTTTACTAGGATCTGATTCATCGAAAGTGAGTAAACTAAAATAAGCCATTTCAATCATTGAATAGAAAATATCTATATGTATATGTATGCAATAGCAATGATTAAGATTACTTATTTTACTCTCTAAGTTGAACACTTTAGAAGATCTATATCCGTTTTACTACAAGTAGAAAGAAAGTAAAATTTCTCAAGACACCACATTTCCTGTCAAAGTAACTCTAGATATCTGGAACTAGTCACTGCTAGTACCTTAGTTTTAGTCTCTCATACTTCTGATTTTCGCAGTCTGTGAAACCATGCAAGCATCATGGTTCACATACACTACCCGGGTACCCTTTGGCTCTGTTAGACAATTTCAATAACTTACCACACCAAAATTTTGAAATTGTATATCATCTTACCAATTACTTCTTGTTTATGAACAACTCAGCATCTATACTTTGTTTGGAAATAACAATTTCTTGATTTATTTTGGTAATATTTGTTATTTTCCATAGAAATCAAAGGAGCTTCATACTCGTGTAAACTAACAGATGTCCATGAAGAGAATCATTTGTAGAGGAAAATGGTTAAGTTAAAACAGGCGCAGAGTATACAAATGTGTTAATCCCACATTGCTCGGTATAGATTAACTAATGAGAACTAAGAAATATAAAATAAAAGTGAGTATCTTTGTTTTCCATACTTACCTGGACGGGGTCTATGGTTGATCAAGAAGGACCATGGCCTAAGGCAATGACTTCCATTGCACTTTGGAGGGGCACTGCTTTAAGGTCTGTCAAAATGGCAGAGCCTACGTCATAATTTGTGGGAGTGGGGCATGCGTTCGCGCAGCTCCTTTAATTAAGTATAATACTTTATTTCTTTTTTTTAACATCTCTTAAATCTAGTTTAATATTAAAACTAATAATATTGTTTTTGTATAGCATTATATTGTCTATAAAGTATATTTTCGTTTAATTGTTCATTCAGCTGTTTTTGTATGTGTAACTATTATTTTTCGATTTGCTAGTTGACCATTGTGTTGTGAGGATGTCACTAATTGTTTAACTTGTTCTAGCCAGAGTTGTCAGTTTTGATTTAGTTTTTTTTCTTCAAGTGATGTAGTTTTTAAATAATAACTGCATTCAACATGGTAAAGTGATTTCATTCTCTCATATAGCACATGCAGGTTCTACCTTTTTGAACCAAAACCTGATTTAGTTATTCAGAATTTAACTAGAAATCTGACCTTCAAAATCAGAAAAAAGGAGAGAGACATTGTCACTTTTATTTGTTGTTTATGTTGGTTTGAGGGAATAGACCTGCTTCTAAGGAAGAAGACAGCATTATTATATACCTTTTATATGTTCATTTCACAGTGCTCTGTTAATTAATTAAGTATTCTACTACATTCAGTCATTTTTCTTTCAATATATTTTAGTTCTTGAGTTTGTAATCCCATGGTAAGAGTGCACTTTGCTGCTGATGTGTCCTAAATGAACAATCATTCTGTGACACCAAGTGCAAGCCATTGTAATTAATTTGCCTATATTTTGTTGTTAGAAGTTGGGATTTGCAAATAATTTATTATTCTGGGCAGGAAGCAAGGTATCTTAATGCAGTTGGTGACTGAGCTAGATGAAGAGAGTCATCTTAAGGGGATAACGATGGAGTTAGATAGATGTGATCTGAAGTATTTGAAGTCCCACATTGCTTAAAGAGCAGTGATAAGTGAGGAAGTTGGGCTACAAAAGAGAAGTGTGTGTGAGTGAGCAACATACTTACCTGGACGGGATCAATGGGTGATCAAGAAGGCCTATGGTCTAGGGCAGTGACCTCCATTGCACTTGGGAGGGGTGCTGCTCTAAGGTCTGCCCAAGTGGCAGAGCCTACGTCATAATTTGTGGTAGAGGGGGCCTGCGTTCGCGCGGCCCCTACATTTAGAGTGCAGAATTCTTTACTCTATGTATTTCTACATCTATAGTATCAAATTCTTTACTGTGTCTCTATTAATGTATTTTGCTAGTAATTTGAGTAAGTTGTCGTGAAAGGTTGGTATTATGAAAGTAGTTCTTGCTTTATTCATGTAAATATAAATATTATTTAGTATTTAGGGTTTAAGTGTTTTTTTCTTACTTTTAGATTCTATTTAGTCTCTAATCTATTCAGTTATTGAAATCCAATAACTTTATTAAAAACCATGCCAGGCTAGTCTAGATTTTGCTTTGTTCGTTGGACCTGTGAAGAAAGTACTCAAACTGTTAATAGAAAAACGAAGATATACAAGGATTGAAGTTACAAATATTTTTAAACTAATGTTTTGTATAGAGGTTGGTTACTTATAAATAGTACCCAAAAAATCGTTATACTTTCGATTGCATAAAAATAAATAAATTTTTATTTTTGAATTGATTTTGTTGAAGAGTTTAATGGTCACGATAGTGTACAACAATTTTACAGGTATATCAATGTACCACAAATAATATTATTTTCTTTCCACGCAATCTTCAACAGATAGTATTGTTTTCTTTTGTTTAGAAGCCGAAATTTATACATTATGATCCTATCTAACTCTGAGTTAAGAACCAGAATATATTTATTTTTCTTTGGTTCAAGGGAAAAAAATACATTACACGTGCTCACAATTCTCAGGTTTAATACAATGCCTCTGTTTCTTTTGGTACAATGACAGTCATTGGGATCTAAGTGGCATAACAATTGTCTTTGCGTCCTCCATCAAAATTCCCTTAATTTGAAGACAAACTAATTAAAAATGCTTAATCCTCAATGCATCACCTGTCAGGAGGAGCTCTATAAAAAGCTGGTATCGATGTAGGGAAAAACACTTGTCTTATTCCCTCAGCCTTGATGATTGGAAATATTATGCCAAACGCACACTGAAAGATATTTAATTGGTTAAGAGTCACAGAACGGAAACACATAGTACTAACATAATGATTATGGGCACTGCTGAAGAAATCCCATTTCTGTAAATATGGAATAAAAGAACGTTGAAACAACAAAGATGCAATTTTTTGTGGACTATGTTGCAGAATAATCAAATTAATGAACAACCGTTTTATTATTCAAACTTGTACAAGATAACGGTGAAACTAGTCAATAAAGAACAATATCACTGTACGGAGCCAAAAGCCATATTTCATGACTAAATTAATGGATGGGAGATGGATGGAAGGAAGAACTCACCAAAACTATTCGAGCTCCAATCCACATGCGTTCAAATGAAGGGAATGGTAAGATCAGACGGCTAACCCCATAGAATGCAACAGCAAAAAAATGAAGAATTAAAGTCAACGGGTAAGGGTTTAGACCAGAGAGTAGAGCGATGGGTCCACCAGAAAATATTTTTCCAAGGCTCAAGTAGTCAAAACATGCTTGGCGCAGTTCCTTTCTGGCGTCATCGGGTGAAACTGAAAAGACCTCGTACAGAGCACCTGCCAAAGTATTTATGGTGGATGCCATAGGCTGCAAACAGCATGCCAAGTCATGAGGTGAAGTGTCTTTCAAGATTAAGGATTCTAAATTTACATTGATTTTACGGTTAGAAATGCAGTATAAACCATTCATGTGCCTTTAGTCTTCACCATCCAGGTAGGTGTGACTAGCAAATTGTCTATGTTTCGGAAGGCTCTAGTGTGAAAGGGTGTCTTCAAAATATGCAAGGTATCAGGTTGAGCTTCTGGATAATGGGTTTGTGAAGTTTGGTTTCCGCAAACATGTTCCACACCACAAACATTATTAAACAGAGATCATTACGCATATAAGGAACATTCTATATACATCAAATTAAATCAAGATATAACCCGTTTGCCTTTAATAATATATAAGCCAACATGTAAAAGTTACTCACCTTGCGCAAGATGTAAAAGGATTCAAGATATCTGCATAGTGAGGATGCGTCATTCAGGTCCCCAACTGGCTTAATAAGATCCCGCAGCAAAACAATATCAGACAGTGCCACTGTCATTCCTCCACCGGTCAAAGGATGACGCATGTTGAAAGCATCACCAATTAACAGAGCTCCCGGAGTAGGATATGGATCAGCTGGCATGCTACTATTAGGCATGATTCTAATATTTCCTCTATCAATTGCAGATATGAAAGCATCCTGAAGCTCAGGTGGAATCTATAAATTACACCAGATACAAAAAAGAAGATGAAAGCAGGAATCAATTTTTTGCTTCTTAGATCACAGTGGACTATACACATCTCAAGCACATGCAGGATCATAACAGATACCTGGGAAGCTACTGTAGCCTTCAGGTAATTGGCCATTCCACCCCAAAGAGAGACTTTTTGACCTGGTATATCAACTAAGCAGCGAACCTCAGTGCTGCTGATACGATAAAATAAGATAGGGGAAGGATCAGCTAGAATAACATGCCCATAGTTTTCAAATGGGAGTTGACAATTCTCCAGAACTAAACCCACGAAAGAGGAGGGTACTTCAACCTGGCAAGTGGCTAATAATATATTAGGGGAGCCAGGCAAACTGGTGCAAAATTGATAAATCCTCCACATTTCATAACATCTCCAAACTGTCTCTGAATTGATCATAAGCATGATATTTGTGTTGGGAATCGCTCTTTCTTCCCTCCTCCATGAACTCAAAATAGACACTTTGCGGAAGCGTAAATATAAAAACAACGCCAGAAAATTTTAGCGTGGAAAACCTTCTTAATAAGGTAAAAACCACGGGACCAGTAAGCCACTTAAATCTCCACTATAAAAATAATGGGAATACAAAATATACAATAAATATTG
>Ga0099824_1007074_pt1 | contig 15062 bp, 6 predicted proteins | sample SiratrowhiteBW_FD_76837 | JGI IMG/M metagenome (GOLD analysis project Ga0099824, IMG submission 76837) | Root nodule microbial communities of legume samples collected from California, USA - Siratro white BW | ecosystem: Host-associated > Plants > Roots > Nodule | place: USA: California...
AATAGAAAAAGAAGAAAAAAAAAAAAAAAAAAAAAAAAGAGGGAGGAGAAGTAGACTGAACAAAAAAAAAACCTGTTTTTTTTTTTTTTTTTTCTTCCTTCTTTTTTTTTTTTTTTCTTTTATGAAAGTTCAAAATTTCTCTCTCTAGCTTTCCTCATTTCTCGTATCTTTTTAGTTTTTTATTCTAATTCTCAATTTCTTTCTTAATCAAACTCTACCTCAACAAATTTCAATTTAGAGTAACTATTTTTGTAATTCAATTTCTTTTTCTTTTAGTAAATGATTTAATATTAGTTAGATTAATCAAGAAAAGTGACAATTTAAAGTAATTTTTGGTGATTTGATTATATTGTTCTATGTCTCTAATATTTTGTAAAATCTCATCATTTTATAGCTATTTTGGATTTCAAGCAATTTATAGGTAAGAAAGAGTATATTTCAAAGTATACTCTATGGTAAAATTTTGTATGATTGTTATTGATCTTGATTTGATGATTGATATATTTGAAATTGAATTTGATAGACTTTTAAATTGTATATTAATTTTTGAACATGTCAATGGCTTAGAAGGATTAAAATGAGTATTGTTAGTTATTTTGACTAAATTGTGTTTCCCTTCATTAAAATTAGGGTTTACACTCATCATCAGATTGTTAAATTGGTTAAAAGAGGGTTTTGAGTTAATTATGGAACTTTATGCATAATTGTTTGTTTTGTAAGTTGTCGCTCGAACAATGATCAAACAAGGATTTTAATTTTAAATTTAGAAAACTATTACTTGAGTGACTAGTGAGATATTTGAACAATAACGTTCTTCTTTCAAGATAGGTGCAAGAAACTTAAACGAGAGAAAGGTAGTGGTTCATAAATAATCATATAAAATAGTATATTTGTTTTATTTATAATAGATTACTTTTTTTTCTTATTATTATATATAAGTTGATTTAAATTTAATATCTATTTTTTATTATTAGAATATATCCTAATTTTATTAAAAATAAACCATTCACAGTATTATCCTTACTAAACGAGAGATATATTAATTTTTCTAGGTCAGTTAGAATATAACTAAATTGTTATACATGAGTGTAAACAAATCTTAATTAACAAACCCATTTACCAATTTAATTCAAACTAATGATTCATTCAACAAGAAGAATCGCAGTTAGCTTGTAATTTTTTTTTATCGTTATGTTGTGTTGTTTTTTGTTTGCATGATTGCTGTATACGGAAGCCATAATTGATATCCATCATACCAGGGTGTGCAAACAGACAAATATTATTATTATTATTATTATTATTATTATTATTATTATTATTATTATTATTATTATTATTATTATTATTATTATAAAGTGTCCGAAGCCAACGCACCCGACAGCCTTGCCTTTCGCTAACTGAGTCTGTTCTGAATCTGGGCTGATTGTGTCCTAAACACTTGATACGTATATTATAATTCCTTTTGCTCACGGGACAGAACACAGTATGGAATCATCATACCTCGTTCAATGCTTGAAATTGATATGTACGAGGGACCCATTTTGGCTAACTTCAGGAAATAATAGCTGTAATCATTGGAACGTATTTGGTATGTATTCGATTCAGGTTACACTTTGTAAAAAGATACCTCATTACTTGCATCACAGTTAAAAGTGGTAAAAGATTTTAATATTTTAAATTTTGAATATAGTTTCTACACAACAAAATTATTTAAATTGCATATCTGAAAATTTTGAAATTTTGTTTTTATTGCTAATATTAATATTTAATGGACATACGAGTTTATGTCCACATTTAATAAAATGTATTGAATGCAATTACATTTTTTCATATAACTGTTATTATAATACAAAAATCATTACTAAAATATACAAAATAAAAATATAATAATACGTATATAAAAAATTATTATTTTTCGTTTTCTTATTTGTCTACAAAAATTATTTATTAAACTACAGAAAAAGTATGCTTTTTCTTATTTTTCTTATTTTTAATTTAAAAAATATGCATATTTTTAATTTTTATAATTACTTGTAAAACAGTTAAATCATTATTAGTAAATATAAGTATTATATTATTATTTTAATAAGTAAAAACAGTTATCAAGATTTTAAGTGTAAAATCACAATAAAATATGTACATCATAAAAAGCATATTTAAAATTGTTTCTCTTTATTATTTGTTATAGATACTCCGTGATGACTTACTTATGTTTCTTAAAAACATTTTATTTATATTATAGATAAAATTGAAAAGTAAAATTTGGATAAAAACTATTTATCTATTTTTGGCAAGATGATTTTTTTATAGCTTTTATCTTAAGTTACGAATATTAGCGTATCAAAGCAATTTATCTATATGAAACTTATGTTTGAAAGATTTTGGGGTAGTTTTACTCATATCCAAGATATGCGGGTAATTAATTCAAACAAGATTTATATATTTTGCTTTCTGCTTGCACATAATTTAGTATACCGTTGAGTTGGTTTCTTTTTTACTTTGGACCGTATAACTATCAACCTCCTTAGGTTCATCATATTTTATAAATATCACACCACTCATTAGAAAGGACTCACTTTTTCATTCAGCTTTTCATGCACTTCAACCAAACTCCACCTACTTACCTATACACATTTGATTCCCTAATCACTTACTTGAGCGTCAGAATGTCTTCTATAGGTGGACACTCTGCATCCTTTGATTGCCAAAGCTCGAATCACTCACTACTCAGACTCGGGTCAAGTCGGCTCATCTAGAAAAGGTACTTACTCGGATCTCGATAAAAACATTTGACGTCCATCTTAGGGCCAAGTTAAAGTATTTCCCAATCGAGGTGCCCCATAACCAAATCAATGACTCTACTTCTATTTCTGCCACTTCCGAGATGGATCTGACATAGGCCACATGTAACTAAAATTGCTAACCTTACCTTGTTATGATACCTCTAGATATGTTACCAATGATGTTTTCCATTGAAAGGTTCCTTAGAGATATCCATTCCTTGGGTAGTGCAGTTTCATGTCTTTCTTGATTTTGATTTCCATCTTCGTGAGCAATAACTTCCTCATAAGATTTTTTTGCATAATCATGATCACAAGAAGATTTATTTGAGTTAAGAGGTTTTGTCTCTTGGCCTATTTCATCAAAGACAACATGAATTGATTCTTCTACAACTAAGGTTCTTTTATTAAAAAAATTGTATGCTTTACTATTTAATGATCAATAGTTAAGGAATGTAGCTTTATTTGCCTTTTAATCAAATTTACCAAGATTTTCCTTTCCATTGTTTAAAACAAAACATTTACCTCTAAAAACTTTCAAATGAGTAATATTGGGTTTTCTTCGTTTGAAAAGCTAATATGGGGTGAGTTTCAAAACAAGTCTACTGAGAATTCTATTTAATATATGACACAATAATCACAACATCTGCCAAAAAATATTTTGGTAAATTGCTCTAACTAAGAATTGTTCTTAATAAGTTCTAGAGATTTATTTTTCCTTTCAACTACATCATTTTGTTGTGGTGATTTTTACAAAAGTTTTGAAAAGACTCGTTTTGAAGCTTCCCACCATGATCACTTCTAGAGAATTTAATTTTTGAATCTTTCTTATTTCCTGCAACCTTTGCAAATTTTTGAAAGGATTTCAAAGCTTCATTCTTTGATTCAAGGAAGAAAGTCCAAATAAATATAGAGAAATCATCAACAAGAACTAATTTATAGAAATTTTGACCTATAATCTTAGTTCTAGATTAGACAAATAAATACATGTGAATCAATTCAATTTAATTTTTGAATTGATACAATATTTTTAGCTTTGAAGGAATGCTTCACTTGTTTTTTCTTTTTGACAAGCTGAATAAATCTTGTTATTTTGAAAATGTAATTTTGGAAAACCAGGTACAAGATTCTTTTAAATCAGTTTCCTGAAATGAGACACATGAATGTATGCAACTTTCTTATGAATAACCAAGTGAGAACATCATTTGCATATAAACATGATATGCTAAAGGATGCATTATTGAAATCAATCACAAAAATGTTGTTTTATCTTTTTCTTACCAAAGTAATTTTCTCATAATGATCTTGAACAATTATACAACTGTGCAATTTAAAAATGGCCTTTAACCTGTTGTCACATAGATGACTTATGCTAAGAAATTGCTTTAAATCTTCAATTAGAAAAACATCTTTAGTCTTCACTAAACCAACTGTATCAATTTCCCAAGAATCTTGCCTTTGTTTTTGTCACCACAAGTAACAAAGTCATTTTCCTTTTCTTTAAACTAGGTGAACATTGTTTGATCTTTAGTCATATGTCTTGGATACCTGCTGTCAAGATAACACAAAGAGTTAGTTTTAATAATTGTGTTTTCCGAGATACATCATTCAACAAATTTCTTCTTATGGTGTGTTTATTTTAGCCTATTCCTTATCAATAATACCTTTTGCATTCTCATACATTTCTTCCAATTTCATCATATATTTTTAACATTTCTACAAGAAAAGATTTTCATACAAATATCCATCGATAATACAAAAAAACGATATTTTTTTACCCTTGTTTCAATTTGCTTCTTGTTCAAATAACTCAACTTGCATTTTGGTAGTCACAATAGAGCTCCAATCCTTGTAACCAGCGTATTTTACAAATAATTTCATTCTAATATTCTAATTAAAAAAGTTTTATGCACAAAATAAGGGTGGTCTTTTTTCATCCTCCTCAAAGAAAATATTTAACAAAGCCATAAAAAAATTATAGGGTCTTTGTTTTGAATACCTCTAAAAAACCATCTATTAGGCCAATTGCCAAAAAAAGAAAATGATTTGATTAAACCAAAAACTAGGTGAATTGGTTTCAAAATCTTTCTAAAAAAAAAAGTCACTATCTTGAAATTCTTTTCAAAACCCTTTTAGGACTTGAAAATAGAACATAATCATTATGAAAGTAAGATTGATTCAAGAATTGGGTGAAACAACAATAAAGCAAGATAAGCAAGAAAAGATTGCATAAAGAATTATATTGGTTTAGACCAACAATATCATACATCTAGTCTCAACAATTCAACCTTAGAATTGTTGGTTCCACTATCTTTGCAAAGTTCATACAAAGAGTAAACTCTTAAATAAATTCAAGAGTATATACATCTATTATTAGATATTAGCCCTTATCAACTCTTACCATCTAAGAGGATATTCAGCTTATCAACTCTTGATTACCAAGTAAAATAAAACACTTTAGTTACAATACAAAGAAAACAAAGAAAGATGTTATCAAACTTTTTCACAACAGACTCGGTTTCAAGATCAACAATTTGCATAACCTTAATATAAATCTTTAAAGCAATAAGATCAGCATTCAAAAATATATATTAAAATTTTTAAATGTGATTAAAAATCGAAATATTATTGTTATGAAAAGGCTAAGTCAATAACTCTACTTATAGAATTTCGAAATCCTAATTAAATTGAATCTAATGTTTTAAATAAATTATACTAAGTATTAATTGATTAAATTTTAAAAACTAGTTAAAAACCAATTTAACTTAATTAGTTAAATGAAGTATTTGAAACAATTTTTCAATTTCTTGCTTTAATCGATTAAAAGAGAGATAATCAATTATCATATTTTATATTTCATCAAAAATAGTTTAAATTGATTAAATAATCATACAATTGATTATATTGTGCTTATGGAATTTCAAAATAGTTTTTATCTTCCAAAAATACATTTTAACTCATTTGATAATGGTTGTGAGCTCATCTTTCATTCTTTGCAAGCTATACCTCTAAATAGTCAATTGACAATGTGAAAATAGTGAAATTGCTACATGCATAATTATCAGGCATTAGTCATAATCGTGGAGTAAAATGGAGGAACAATTCTCAAAGTGAAAATCAATAACTATATGTGATCCACTTCATCTTCTTACAAGTTATTGTTCTATTCTAGTTTTGTTTTATTTTTAAGCTAATTTTTTTTTCACTTGACTTTTATGTTATTTAGATTATTAAGATTTTGGTATTCACTTTAATCTAATTTATTATAATTATTCAGTGAATTTATATTTGTTATTTTTATTAAAAGGTAATGAGTACAATAATGTAATAATTGTTAAACAGTCTTTCTTTTATCAATAGAAGATATAGATATACCATAAATATACCATAACATATTACATTATAAAGCTTTCAACCAATCAAACAAAATTGATTCAAGCACTAATAAAACTAACCTAAAGTTGCCTTTACAAAAGAGGAGCAACTACTACAACTATACAACCATTATATTTGTTAGTCATGATCTAATAATAACACAGACTTTGCGAGTTCTACCAAGTTTTCAAGTTGTCCCAAAACTTCTACTAATTTTGTCAACTTAAGTAGAATAAAAACCTCCAATAGCTTGAAGCTTCTACTGTGTATAGTTCATTCAATTATGCTTTTGCACCTTCAACTCCTTTCATTAAATTTTGTTTTGCACCCTCAACTTCATTTCAATTCTTGTTTCAATGCTGAATTTTCTTACACTAGAACTTTCTCAACTTGAAGGGCAAAATATCCTATAATACAAATACAAATGACAGAATATAATCTAAGAAAAATGTTAACAAATTTAGTTGTTTTCTTTTGAGTACATTTTTCTGTCACCTAATTGTGTGAATCTGCCAATGTATTTTCATTGTGGGAACATGGATTGTAACCAGAGCATGATTGAGAGATTTTACAGAGAAAGACAGATTTTTTCTGAGATGTTATATTAATTGCCATGATACAGTATTGTTAATTCTTTTTTTTTTCGTATGTTATATTAATTGACATGTTAAAATATTATAGGAGGAGGGGAGAGAAAATGGAGACAAAAGTGATTTTAATCCATAAGAGAGATACTTAGAAATTATTTTCCAATTGTCAATGCTAGAGAAATTACCCATTCCTTATGAAAATAATAAATTATAAAAAATTTCTATAAGAATGTTTTTTTAATGTTAAATTATTACCTTAAATTGTTGAATTTGCTCACGTTTTCAAATAAGTTAAATAATAATAAGTAATAAAGAAATGTTATCCTTGTTATTAATGGTTTACTTAGCAAATCACTAATAATTAATAAATAATATTAAACCATCAATTTGTATTTACCAAAATTATAAAGCTAATTCAAGCCACAAATTATAACAACCTACGGAAAAGAGAGGTGGAAAAGTCAAAAATAAAATCTTTTGGATTATATCCAACATTCAACTTTGTACAATATCATATTTTAATCAACATAAACAGAGACATTTTGTCTCAACACATTTGATGATGATGATGATGATATATATATTAAAGTAGTAGACTTTTAAAACCTTTTACACTAACAAATAATTAAATTTGTAACCTACTTCCTGAGCTATTGACTTTTAACTGCAACATCTTGACCGCTGCAAAATTACAACCTCATAATCAACATAGTTGGATTCTTGGTAATGTGATTTTTGAATCAGAAATGAACTATTACAAAGTAGGGATGGCAAATAATCTTTGATAAAGAATACTTACTTTTATCGATGGTGAGGGTATTAATTGACTTTATGTTTGTATTTAATTTTTTATACCATTTAGAAATGTGAGTCAATTATTTTATAGTGGAATTGTTTAAATTATAAAATAGTAAAATTCCAAACTTAAAACTAAAAATATAATACAATATTTAGCTTTTATATTTTAAATATATTTTTCATGTTCGAATTAAAATATGTTTAATAACTTAATATGAATATTATTTGAAGTGTATATATAAATTAAAAGCTCAAGAAATAGGATGGTGTTTTTATGATATTTTATAATAAAAAATATTAAAAATAAGACATAAATTCACTTTTTATTGTGAAATATAAAAATATATGTCTTTTACTTTTTTGACATTAAACAATTTTAGTATGGAATTAATATAACAATACGTATATCTTGAAATCACGTTTAGAACAACTTATACATTATACCCAATCAAGTGACCCAATCTTCCTCAATAGTTAATATGTTATTTAGTTACTAAGATATTCATATGTCAACCATATTATGTCTTAAAAAATTATTATTAAACCTTATTATTAGTATTCTACCTGAATAATTAACTAATACAATTATAACTGATAATGCTTCAATATTTATATCAATTAGACTTGCCTGGTCGACTAAAACATTTTCCAAGGCAAAAGAGATATATATTAATTATGGACTAACGAATTAATTTTAAAAAGTTGAAAAAAAAAATTGCATAAATAGTTTTTTTGTAAAGAAAAATATTACACATTCACAAACTATATGAAGAAGAAAAGTAAATTTAATTCTGAAAATAATTTAAAAAAATTAGGTTATACATTGCGTAAGTTCTATTATTAAGAAAAAAAGATAATAGTTGAGGTTAAACCTAATACTTAGTGATCATTAATTTCAGAGAAAAAAAAAAGTGTTTTCTATCGAAAATTTATCTGAGAAATTTAGCAAACACTATTATTATTTTTGTTAAGTAAATCCTCTTGGTCAGCCAGTGATTACTCAACCTTGACCATGATGGTACAGAAAACTAATATAGTTCATTATTATACATGACGTGAACAGAAAAAGAGAAGAAGAAAAGAACCAGAAAATAGACATGGGTGAATTTAACTTATTAATATAATTAAAATATGTTGTTTTCCATGGAATTGGACATGACTTCAAATTCAATATTGTAAACCATAGTAGCATTGCTTAGTCGCAGTCATGTTTTTGAATGTAATGGGAGAAGAAGACTAGTGCTGGTGGTAACAGTCACCCTTTACACCTTCGTCAACACATGAAAACTTTGCTTCTTCAATTATTGCTTCATCACCCCAAAAGTTCTATGACTACTTTTCTCCCATCCAACCATTCCAATCTCAACAGTGATGTGTTGACAACAACAAATCAACAAAACAAAGTGCAAATATTTTTCTTTACTAGACAAACAATTTCATCACTAAATTATTCTGAATGCTGAGTATTATAAAAGAAAAAACATATGGCCTCACACTGTGTTGATAACAAATTTTCAAATGATTTATATATCAAGATATTTCTTATAGAATAAGTAACAAAGAAGGTAAGTCTTGTGTGCATAAAATTATAAGTCTTAATTTAAACTTTTTGCACATAGTTCACTTTAAATTCTATCCATTCTCTTTAATATATTTTTTTTCTAATCTTTTTTTGTGTTTTCAGTTATTTGCATGCTAATTATAATGAGAATACTTATAATTAAGAAAATGTCTGGATGACTGCAGTTATTCTTTTATGATATTTAATTTTCTAAATCATTATATTAACTTATATGAATATGAAAACTATGGCAAAATCCTGAAATATATTTTTAATTGTAAGAATTAAAGTGCGTTAAAAAAAATATTAAAATGATAGCCTATATGTGCATTTTATTAAATTAAATCAGTCTTCTTCATTGGTGAGGTGGATTTAGAGGAATAGAATCAATGAAATTCGGAAGAATTTAAAATAAAATAAAGTTTGATGTTTTCAGAAAATTAAATTACTAACGATGTTGCATAATAAACGTAATACTGCGGGAAATTTTTTCATGTGTTCAAACTACAAAAATTCATTGAAAAAATTTGTTCCAAACGCGTGTTTGTTGCTAATGTTAGGTTAAATTCGCAAGATGACGAGGTTGGGAGAAAAATCTAGTCATGGTCAATTAAACTATATTAAAAATAAGTAGTTCTCGGAAAATAAATGTTTTATGAAGTAATTATTTTTTTCATTTTCTCAAACAGTTGAAATGACTATATATTTTTAAGAAAAGATAGTTAAATAAGCTCTTAAGTTATTATTGAAGATAAATTATAATTTTCTTTTAAGAGAGATACTTAAGCTATATTGTCATCCTTCTTTCTTAAAAAAGTATATGCCTATTTAAATATTAACAGGTATTACATGTTATTTTATTTTAATTTAATGTTATTAAAAATCACTTAAGGTCAATTTGTTTCCTTTTGTAACTCGATATAAAATAGTTAAATTCCTATTATAAACTTGTAGATAAATGTTTATTCGAAAAATAAATAAGTTATAGCAATAACTTATGTATACATTTTTTTATTTTTAATTTATGTATAAGTTAATTTTAATTTATATATAATTTATTAGAAATTTAGTTATTTCTAAAAGTCTTTGTGGAGTAAAACTTAGTTAAACATATATAATACAGATGGCTATGAAGCACCGGAAAGTTGGAAATCTATGAATGAACGCGTAAAGAACAGTCAAACATTTTAATCATTACAACCACAAATTTGGTTAGCGGATTTGGGAAAATTGACCCAAGATTGAAAATATTGGAATTAGGGCACATTTAGTTTTCAAATTTTTAAATACAAAAGTAAAAACTTGCCCAAAAAATCACGTCATTTGAAAAGTATACGTGACCATGCGCATGTGTAAAATCAATCATTTATGACTTAAATTAACAATAAAGTTAATAGCCATGATCAAAATGCAGTTTATTTAAAGAGAATTAAAACTGAAAAATTTTTAGAGTAAAATCAAATTATCTCAATTTTATGTAAACTAATTAAAAGTATATTTAATTTTTTAACATAAGTTAAATTACTTTGACTAAATATTTGTTTTGTTTTAAATCCAATAATTTATGTGTTAAAAAACAATTTAAATGGTGGCATATTGATGAATGAAAATGAAATGACAAGGTGGGAAGTTTTCTTATTCTTCCTAGGTGGATAGATGTAAATTGCTCGAGTTACACCTAAACATACTACTCAATATTTAATATATCATTTTTATAAATAAGAAAATATAATTTTAATTATGTTAATAAAAACTCTTTAAAGAATCAATTGATAATCAATTAAAAACGCTAACAAATAATATAATCAAAATATTTTATCTATTATATATATATATATATATTGTTCAAAGAGAAGTAGAAAACAATCCTTCGTATTAAAACTTTAATCCATGATCAATATATATTAATATATATTAAGTAAATATTTATGTAAATTTCTTCAATCACATTATCAAATAGTTTTTATATCTAAAGATTACATAACAATGATCACCATTTTAAAAACTTATAAAAAGATAAGTTTGATGGACATTCATCATTAAGAAATACACATTATTTATAAGATTTATACTTTTTTATTTATATGTTGGTGGTTAATATCTTTAGTATGAGTGTATTAAAATAAATTCTTGTATTTTTTTGTTATATGAAGTTATTGATATGTAAGAAAATATTGTCCAATATTTTTCATAAGAGTAAATCTTTTTTTCAATTATCTTATCTTGTTTGTAATTAAGAATGGAAGATTGAATATTCATTTTTTTAATCTCAAAAAGAGATTGAGAATATATAACAAAGTATTTTGTATCCTTGTTTATAATAAAAGTTTTTTATTAGTGAACTATACTCAAGAGAGATTTGAATGTAACTCAAGATTTGTGACTAATATAGTATAAATTTGTTGTGTCGATATCCTTCTATTTTTTTATTTATTAATGGTATAATAGTTTGCAAGAAAAAAGTTGGATGATTCTATTGAACACCCCTTCTAAGGTTGACGTGCTACTATAGTTAGTACTAGACTTTACTTCTTAATTATTGACGTAACAAGAGACGTAATACTAAAACAAGACTTATGAAGTTCAAAGGATACACAATCAACTATCCACCTATTTTCAAAAGGTATAAAGACAAGGTACTTGATTTCTTTGGGTTATGTCATATGGACATGCTAGACATGATGAAAAATGGAAACCACATCCCTTTGCATGAGAATCGTCACATGATACCAAAGAGTTATTAGACTAAAGAACAAAAAGACTGATATCAAATTAATGCTAGAGCACACAATTGTGATATCTCGAAAGATGAGTATGCAATGATACACATAAAACATGTGTGGGACATACTAGTTGTCATGTACGAAGATCCAAGGAAGTGTAAAAAAATAAACTTAATCTATTGGCTCACAAGTATGAATTGCTCATGATGGAAGAGAATGAAAACATTCAACTCATGTTTCGCAGATGTCAAATTATATCTTCATTCTTTGCTTACTTTAATCTTCCTAGTTCCACTTGATGCACCCTCATTTTACCAAACAAGGTGGTCATGTTCATTATACTGAGATTTCTTGATTCAAAAATAATAATAACTTTTATTTGTTGTGACCTATTTAAGTTTTTCAAAATCTTGATGCTAAGTTTGTTAAGTCACTAGACAATCCAGAATCAGTCAAATGATATAATATCCTTTAGATGATCTTATACGAGATTCGTATGAATTTTGATGATAACAAATACTATAAGATGCGTTAAAGGTTCTAACAAAATTAATAAGTATGTAGATTTAGCCAAAGACCCATTAGATGAACCTGAATTAAACTTGTCAAATGATTACACAAGAATTAGATTATATCGAGAATAAGGTGAACCAGACGATACCATCAAGATTATCTCACTGTAAAAAGACTATACCGAAGAAAACTAGATGATATCGAAAGGCTAATGTGGTGACACAACAATTTCATAGAGATTTATGAAACAAACCATCACAACAACCTTGCCAAATTGTGCATTAAATCTTACATTGCAAGATGCAAGTCATGAATATTTTTGTTAAAATTTATAATTCAACATTGAAAAATTTGTGGTCTATCACATTACAAGAAAATACACATTTAGTGTATGCTTTTGCCTAATGGTAATTAGCCACTAGCATCGAATTTGCATTACACGTGCAGAGACTCTAAAGCATAAATATTAATTCATTAATGACAACTTTTGAAGGTCGATTCCAAGTGTCCATTAGTTTTTAAATTAATGTTTAATTAAATTATTTTAGTGCAGCCAAACTGACACTAATGCACTTTTATATTAAAATTTATTTAATTTAACATCGACGATATTAAATAAAATCTATTTTTAATATTAACTTAATTTGTTTTGGTTTGACTAATGCTAATGATAATAATTTTTAAAAATTATTTCTTGTACAGTGCCCCTATATTCAATCAAATAAAATACAAACAAAAAATAGAAATTAATGTAGTGGTTGAAGGAATAAATGTGAATGAAGGCGATGAATGTGGATTGAGGACATGAGTGTGAACGAAAAAGATAAGCACAAGAGCGTAGATGAAAGAAATGAGTGTGAATGAAAGAAATGAGTGTGAATGAAAGAGATGACTGTGAGTGAAGAGATGAGTGTGGATGAATGAGACAGTTATTAATGAAGGAGATGAGAATGGAGAGATTTATATAGGAAGTTATAAGGAAATTGTGATGAAAAGATTTTGTCATCTTTAAATTTGGGCCTTTGAATTAAAAATAATTTATGGTTCTTATTTGTTGTCATTAATGTACATGAATCACTACAAGAAAAAGTTAAATTATCGATGAAATTTTATCGACGGAACTTTATCCGTCAGTAAAATATCATTACCGACGGATTTATCGTCGTATTTATGATCTACCGATAATTATCGATAAATTTATCGACGGATTTATCTTAAATAAGTGGATAATTATCGATGAATTTATCTTAAATCCGTCGGTAATTACGGACGAACTCAAAAATCCGTCGATAAATTTATATACAATTAGTTTACCGATATATTTTAAATATTTCCGATAGATTTGTCTCGTCGGTAATTTTTGTTTTTTTTTATAATGAATCCATAACATATAAATTAGCATAGGCTAAACTAAAGCTAACTTAAATAAATATTAAAGATATACCATATTAGTGAACTTAATTGATGCTAAATTAAATAATGAGATAAATAAAATTAGTGTCAATTTGGTTGACGCTAACTTAAATAAATATAAATGCTAAAAATATATAAATTTAATATTATCTAGACTAATGTTAATTTTATTTATTTTAATTAGGATCAACTTAGCCAACATTAATATAATATTAATATAAATATTTTACTTATTAAAAAAGTTAAAGATAATTAGCATTGTCTTAGAGTTGACTAAGCCAACTTTATCAACGTCTAACATTAAATTGATTCTTTTAACATCAACTAAATCGACACTAATCTATCATTAATATAAATATATATTTATTAAAAAAGTTAAAAATAGACAAAATCAACTTAGAATTAGCTAAACTGACTCTATTAATTACTAAATCATTTAAATATGCATCATAATTTTTTTAAATTAACCTTTTGAATCATGCCAAAGTCAGATAAATCCACTCTAATAACGTTACAATTTAATTGACACTAATATTTAGAAGATAATTTTATATTTTCTTGAAGTGTTGGTAAATAATATCAATAATTGTATATAAATGTATTTAAAATAATGATATATTAAAGATGATAAAATAAAGTATTTTTTTAAGAAAATGGATTATCACCTTAAAGAAAATGGTAATATAGAAATTCAAATGGTTTATTAATGTAAAAATTTGTGAATGTTTTTTTAGGAATTGGTTCACAAGATTGAATTTTATTATCTTAGAATAAATACATTATGTCTATCTATTGAAGAAATGATGTATTATTTCTCCTTGTTTTTATCCCACGGCACTTTTCTTAATAAGATTTTAATCGGATACGTTTTTTTTTTTTCAATTAGTGAACCTTAAAGATTTTTATAGCGTTACGAATTATTTTTTTGAGTTGTTTGGTGACCTTCCATATTTTGTACTCTAGAATTGATGTGGAGTAAACATTACATTTTATATATTTAAATAGAGTATCAACTCTATTAATAAATATATAAAAATATTTATTCTCTATTCTTTCTTTTTTATCTTTACTTTAAGATCATATTTTATAATATTATAATAATTATTAAAAATGAAATTCATTATATATAATGATTTATAATTTAATTAAATGTAAAATATCTTCACAATTCATTCATATATATATATATATATATATATATATATATATATATATATATATATATATATATATATATATATATATATATATATATATATATAGTAATATTTTTGTTTGTGTTTTTTATTTATTTTTTTTTTTTTTTTCT
>Ga0099824_1007076_pt1 | contig 15059 bp, 4 predicted proteins | sample SiratrowhiteBW_FD_76837 | JGI IMG/M metagenome (GOLD analysis project Ga0099824, IMG submission 76837) | Root nodule microbial communities of legume samples collected from California, USA - Siratro white BW | ecosystem: Host-associated > Plants > Roots > Nodule | place: USA: California...
AACAGTTTGATAAATTTTGGAGATAGATTGATCCAAATCAATGTTTAGATCGAAAAACCATTTGATTTGGTGTGACCTGGTGGATCTGCGACGACAGGTGGTGTATTTTTTTTATTTTTATTTAATCTATTTTTTTTTATTTTCTTTTCCCCCCCCTCCTCTTTTTCTTTCTTTTTTTTTTTTTTTTTCTTTTTAAAAAAAATACTTTTTTTTTTTTTGTAAAACATACTTTTTGATGTTTTCGCTTCTTTCTTGTTATATTATTGATTAGGTAATCTGAAAAGTTTCTATATTTAATAGTTTGGATTTTTTTAATTACATAATCCAAAATATATTATATTTTAAAAATATATTTTGATTTGTAAAATTTATAACTTATTGCTAGATTTAAGATTACTTTTTGAATTTACACAATCCAGAATATTAATTATCACAAATTTAATTTCTAGATTTTATAATAGGAAAAGTCTCTGAATTCCAAGTTCTAGAATTGAAAAATAATGTAAACAGAAAACTAATTAGAAAAAAAACCAATGAATAACCACCTACCACTGACCACCACGAACATACACTGGCACCACCGCCGAACCACCGCCAAAGAATGGAAACATAACAACCTTCACCACAAACTAACAACGTCAACACACATCCATACCTAAATTCATTTTGGTATTTTTAGAAATATAAGGGTGTAAAAAGAATTTGGCAAATTTTTGTAAAGTTATAATAAAAGCAATTTTTTTTTTGTAGAAGCCAGTTTCGGCCTTGCTCAAAATCCCTAACCTCTAAATGCATTTGGGCCTAATTCTGCCCCAGATTTTTGACAGCATCATTGAGTTCAAACAGACAAATAGTAATTTGTTTGGTAAAAATGGTTGGTATGTATAGACATAAAATAAAAGTTGGTGAAAGCAAAGTGATATTGGCATGCTCCATGATGCATAACTTCATAATTGGGATGAAGAAAGCTCTTGGTATGAGGTCCTACAAATCCAAATATGAATCAGAGTAATCAAGGAAAGGGTGGTTGAAAAAACATAAAAAATAAAAAATTGCGCATGCTTATCTTAACACAATACAAAGTAATTGGTCATCAAGTCAGTGGTCTCATTTCTCTTTTTTTCTCCTTAATTTCTAAGTTGTGAGGTTGGTGCAGTAATTTGCTTCCAACAATTCACAAATGACATAGGAGCCCCCACATGATTTTCATGAGGGGCAAAGAGTTTAAAAGGTGATTAAATTAGTCTTCTTCATTTTGGGTGTGGTAGGTGTTTGACCAAACATTGGAAATGTTAGCAAGAAGTTGGAAACTAAAAATTAATAAGGTCGTTAATTGAATAAGAATGTTTAAAAACATAAGTGTTGGACTAATTGAAATGTAATAGGGTATACTTAGTTAGTTGGTAATAATATCTTGATTGTTTATATATTTTAAATGCACGTGTTTTTGTATTTTAAATGACCAATCGTCGTAAATTTGGAAGAGTATTTGTTTAAGCTTATTTTATTCAATGACCCAATGTAAGAATGGACCAGACCAATTATGTCATAAACCAAGGAAAAGATACATGTAACTGATTTTTTTTTAAATATTTAATGAAATAAAGGTTAACATTTTTAGTTTTATTAAATGATTTTCCTTTATTTCACCGTGTAAAATGTGTGTTTGACCAAATATAAGTTAGTGTTAAAGTTTATTTTACTAAGACAGTAAAAGAAGTTAATTACTAGTTTGTAGTTTTTTTTTTAAATGATACTTCACATAGTCTTTGATATTATATCAGTTTTTTTATTTTTTTTTTCAATTCTATCATCATCAGCGTCGAATTAAAACTTCTTCTTTATCCATTTTTTTCTTTTTGTATTTGAAAAACCTTAACACCTCTCACTCTCATAAAAATATCAAATATAATTTTATAAGCAAAATTAAAAAGTAAATCTAATTTCTTAAAAAATAAAATTATTTTTTTAAAAATTTAAGTTACATAAATTAAATTTGATTTAAACATGGCGATTTGAATAAAAAGTATAAATATTTTATTGAAATAATATTGATTTATAATAATAATTATTTTTAAAAAACTGATCTGCCCATAAACCTACCCTAATGATCGAGCTCAAATAAACTACAGTAATCAAATTAAATTTGGTTAGAATCAATAGATTACTATTATTATTTTTCAATCTAACCTAACTCATTTCATTAACCATCGTTAGACTAGGTTTATTTGGTCAATTCTAGTGAGCGTTGCCCTTGAAATGGAAAAAACAAAAAAAAAATGGCTCTCATTGTAAGTGAATTGAGTTTAACCAATAATCGTATACCATTTGCTGCATTACCACAATAATTCCTAAGCTTCAAAATCTTGTGCACACGATAATCTATATAATAATATCGATACCTAACTGTGTTTCAATCGATTGATCACATGAGTTGGCAACAATTTTTTGCATTCCCACTTTCAAATTGAGAGGCCCATTTGAAGAAAGAACAAGGTGGGGGCTAAGGCAGTGTAACATCTAACATGGCATGGCACTAAAGGACAAAAAATAAAATAGGTCACCTGAAAAAGTGTATGCTATGAGCATCTTCCTTTCCCAAAAGTAGAAAACCAATCTATTAACTACTTCATTTCATTTTCATTAATTTATTTCATTGTAAACAATTTATGAACATTCTTTCTCACATTCCTAGTTCAACATTTTAAATGTAAATTTATATATTTATAATTAATATGATAATTGTTTCGCAACAGATAATAAATATAATATATTATTAAAAAATTAAATGAAAAGAATGAAATCTCAAAAATAATAAAACATCAGTGAGATTTATATAAAAAATTATTATTATTTTTCAAAAAAAATCTTTAGTTAATGGTTTTTTTCACATTAGTATATCACTAAAAGATTTTTAATTATATCATTTTTCATATACTTAATAAGACACACTTGTCAGAAACATTTTTAATATAGGATCAAACTGAAAAATTTAATTATGAAGTATTATAAAAATTTTAAACCCAAAGAAATATGAGTTAGACTCATATAAATAGTCGAGGTCATTTTTAATCTAAAACTTTAAGAAAATAAATAAATTTGTAGATATTTTTTTCTTATATGTTATTTAATTTATTAGTGTGTAAATAATATGAAAATTAGACCCTTGTTATAATTATCATATAAAGAATAAAAAATAAATTTTAAATTTAATTTTATATAAAATGTTTCTAAAGTGTAATTTTATAGAATTTTTAACCTTATTAATATAATATATAAGGTATAATTTAATGTCCAATGTGAAATCTTCCAAAATGAAAAGTGGGTAGTGAAATCACTCCAAAAGAAATATCAAGGCAGACAGAAATGAGTGTGCGTACACAATCAGATAAAATTGCTAGTGGATATGCTTTGCTCTTTAGAGGCAATAACTCTCTTTTCTTTGCCTTTTCTTCATTTTTTTATGTGATGCTTGGTAAGTTAGGTTTACAATGGTAAAGACAAATGATTAGGTCCAAGAAAGGTACAAAAATAGAAAGAAAGTACATTAGCAGGAGGAGCATCATAACTTAAGAGTTAAGAGCACACTTATGGATGTGACAAGAAAATAAAACACAACATTTGGTCTTGTTATTCAGAAGAGGAGCAACCCATGTGTGGCCTCTGGCGTACCCAACGGCTAATTTGGAGTAATTTTAAGGGACACTCAAAGGACACTTACCTTTCATTGGTAAAATGGTCATTAAGATGGGAACGCATGATTGGACTTCAACCCAGAAAATTATGCCCTTTGCTCACCACAAAAAAGGAGGAAAAAAGTGCACATAAACCGTACTATAGTTACCAAGAAAAATAGTCCCTCATACTTGTACGGATTTCAAAGGAACTTTCAAACTATTTTTTAGTTATTATTTTCATGCCCATTAAATAATTTGTTTTTTTCAAAGAGCGAGGTAATCTATGTTCCATTACTGATAAAAATATTAGTAATTATTTTGACAAAAAAAAAATTCTTTAATTGAGAAGTCACTGATGCTGCAATAAGCGCACCTCTTACACTCCCCGCATATTTATTTTTAAGAACATATTTCGAGATAAAAAAAAGTCGGTGGTGAGAACTGAGTATGAAATCGACTTTAATATGAACAGTCAACTCAAGTTGTAAAAACAAGTTGGATGGGTTTGAAAAAATTTGAACCTAAATTAAATTCGGTCAATTTTTTTCTTTGGTTCATTTAGTTCCCGAGCCAATTTATTTTTAAAATTAATAATTATATTTTTTAAATTTAAAATAATATTACTTTATTAAAACATAAACATATATTACAATGTATATATCAAATTACTGTATTTAAAAGTTACGCATAATTTTATTAATTAGACTTAAATTTTAAAAACAAATTCCATTTTAAAATCTTTTGGACTTAGAATTATTTTAAATCTCCAAAATGGGTTGTATAGTTGACATAGGAGTCAATTAAGCCTTAAATTCATAATCTTCATGTGACAATTTTTTGCTTAGCCTGAGACTAGATCAAGCCTAATTAGACAACATGACACCCTCAATTCTTATTATTCTTATAAAACTATTTATATTTTACTTTTCAAAATTATATTTTTTATATATAGAAATTGACTCGTAGTAAATTTCTTGTGATGAATGGGATCTCTCCACGCATGCTTACAGATTAGTATGTATATTGCACTGTTTACATGCAATCGTAGCATTATTTCATGCGCCAGTCTCGGAGATTTAGCAAGACTCAATTTGTCTTTCACCAACCTACCAATAAATCTTTCTGCTACAGTGTTACTACTTCCTAGAAGCTTATTTTCAAACGTGCTTTTGGCTATATCTGAACGTCAAATTAATAGGGTTCCAAATAAGGTTCAAGAATAAGCTTCTACACAAGCACTTTCCAAACATACATGCATGCATAGCTGACCAAAACAATAAAGCTTCAGTCTCACAGAATCATTACCAAAGCATGTGTATATTTTTCTATGATTACTTTACTGTAATTTGTCACACTTGCTTAGCTTCAGCCATGTTGGAACATGTGGAACAGAATCGAATTATCTTTGCCTTGTGTGCCAAGAGGAATATAGTTTTATTTTTTTTTTTTTTTTGTTTGTGGTGTATTTATAGCTTTATTTTGTTTTCTATATAGTGATATTCTTTAAGAGAAAATTTTACATGAGATTTTATGTATATTTTTCTTATTCTTAAGTTTCAGCCACGATATATTAACTACATCAAGTAATTTATATTTTTTAAAAATCTCTTCTAAAACTTATCTAACCATACCTTAAATTATTAATACAGTCTCATAAAATAATCTATTATCGGATGATTCAATTATTATTATAAATTGTCTCAAATTAATATAACATAGGTTGACGCCCAATATTGTACTTCAATTTCAATAATTCAATGAAAACGCTAAAGTCGTCTGTACAAAACAATTCTAAAGAGATTCACCAAATATTATAACATTATAATTTTATAAAGCTAATTGAAATCCTTTTATTGTGGTCACAATTAGGTTGAGTTTATCTTTTTGACTAGTAAACCTTAAAGACTTAAAATAAGAGTAAATGTTAAGTTAAAGTTTTAGGAATGGGTTGGTGAATGATTAATACAAATTATTATTATTTTTTTCAAAATGTGAACATTTGCACATTGACGGTGAGAAGACCAATACCAAAAACAATTTGTACGAAGGTGAAGCTAGCAATTTGCTAAATCACTAACAAAACTCCATAAATAAGAATCTTTTATCTTTGTAGAAATTGCTGCAATATTTGCAAACGACTGCATTGCTGCAATATTTGCAAACGACTGCATTAGACTTTCGTTATGAAAATTCCTCTTACGAACAAAATTGGATAACTGTAATTGCTCCTTTGATTGATAACAACCACACTTTGAAGGGAAATTTTTTCTTTCATTTTTTTAAAGAAATATATTATAAGACAAATGTTAATCGGTCCTCTTAAAAAAAATAAAAAAATAAAGTCTCTTGTTATATAATGCAAAAAAAGAAATACAATTATTTGTCAATATTTGTGACGGTCAACAAATATCTGCCACAAGTTTACCCTGTATTTCTTTCTTGTTCCAGAAGTGGAGGTTTAAACTATACTTTTATGTTATCCTAAGGTGTATTTTAGATGATTTTTTTATAAGATAAAATTAACTTATAAATGAATAAAATATATAAGAAAACCCATACATATTTATTTATTCATAAACTATTTTTTTATGTTTTCATCGTTTGTTCCAAAAGTGGATTTCAATTTAGTGCTATTTCTCTGTTGGTATGTACCTGTCTTCTAACTAAGGTTTTCACACTGAAATTTTAGTAAACAAAGATTTGGAAGGAGAAAGATGATTTAAGATATTTATGTTCTGTTCTAGATATTCAAAAGACTAATTAAACGTGTCATTTACGATAAGTAGCTCTCGTTTCTCACATAAATTATACATAGACAACATAGTCAAACAACATCCTAAAATTCAATTCATAGCTACACGAGATAACAATAACCTTGTAAATAACATGTTGCAGAAATAAAATAAATAAATAAATATATCCAATTCAACATAGTGGAATTCATTTCTGAATAAAGTTCAATAAAACAAAATTATGTTATAGTGTACAATATGAAAAAGCCTATATACATAGCACTCACAACACAAAAAAAAATAGTAAATTATTGAAAATAAAATTATAACATACGAAAGTGTAAGTAAAATTAACAGTTAAAATTTATAATTCATGTACAAATATTAACATATCAAATTCATATATTAACTATCCAAATTTAATTCCATTTAATGTTAATATCAACAAATTTTATAGACCACACATAGATCTGTGGATAAGATATTCAAGGGATATCTTTCAAAAAAACTAGTATTAAGTAGTTATACTAAGACTTATATTAGAGCGAATCTAAGAAAAAGAATCAAAATAAGTTTAAATATCCAATACCGAATGTTTATCAATAATCCCAGTGTGTATGAACTCTCTCATCAATTTCTCACTATCTGATATCATAGTGTATGTGATTTAGATTATTAGTGAAACTTTAGGATTTTTCTTAAAATATAGATATCAATACTTAATACACAATCAAGCCATAACTCATATATTATATCAAATGTATGATATCAATTTTATACTCACTCCATTATCACATCAATAAAAATGATTCAGAAATTCTACAACATTCAAGAACCTTTTCAACATCAAAAACAACATTTAAATATCAATCCATATCAAAAATCTAATATCTCTACATTTTTCAAATAATATAAAATTATTCAATTTTCATCAATCATTCAATTCACAATAAAGAACTTTTCTAACATTAAAACAAATAATGAAATAACCAAATAGTCTTTTGAACATGTTCACATAACAAATGATCAAACAATTTCATCAAATAGCATTTCAAAAGAAAGTGAAACTTAAGACAAAGTCTTCTAACCTAGAGTACTATGAAAATATTAAAATGAGATTTCCTTACCTAAAATGCTCAATCTCAAGGCATTCCAAAGTCAAGTAGTGATATAACTCTAAAATTTAGGGATCTAGAACAAATTATCCAAACAAACCAAAATTCAATAGATAATAGAATAAGTTAAGATGATCACTTTTCTCTATTGATCCCTCAAATTGATGACCAAAATTAAGAAAAAACATAGAATAAAGGAAAAACATTTATGTTTGAACATACCATCAGTTCTTTCTCTTAGATTCGTTAGTAATATAAGTCTTGATTATTTGATTAGATATTAGTGTCTAATAAAGCTTACTTAATACTAGTCTTCCAATAAACGTTTGTTGAATATCTTTATGTATAATCTATATGATTTGGTGATATTGTTATCGGAATGAAATTGAAATTTGATAGCTGAGATATTTATGTATAATCTATATGATTTGGTGATATTGTTATTGGAATGAAATTGAAATTTGATAGCTGAGATATGAACTTTGTATGTTAATATTTATACATCAATTATAAATTTCAATTGTTCCTTTTACCTATACTTTCATATATTAAAATTTTATTTTTATTAGTTTATCATTATTTTTCTTATTATACAGTAAACTACTGTGTACATAAATAGATAAGGATGTAGGTGATGAAATTTCTTAACAAACCTAGACATTTACTTTGAATTTCATTTTATGAATATATTTTATATATATGTATACTGTATGTATGTATAATCAATATATGAATTATTATATAACTGTTATAGACCCTCTTAGATCCACCACCTAATAGTATATTTTGGAGTGTTATAAATAATTTCATTAAACAATAAATCTTTATGTGTTAAAGTGCATATGCTGTATAAAAAAAAAAAAAAAAATACCTATAATATTTTAACAGTTATTTTTCATATTTTACTACTGGAACGTATTACTTATCATTATAAACAATAATCAGTATTGTTTTTAATATTAAGTGCACAAAATTTATTTAATACCCTATTTTTGTATGTAGCCATATTGATGCAAATTATTTATTATTTGAAACGATAGCATTTATTTCATAAATAAATTAGTATATAAGTTTTGAACTTAAAAAAGATAAATAACTGTTGTTTAATATCTAAATCATGTTATGTTTATAATATATTTCTATTTATAATATATTTATGGCATGTTTAGTAAGGTTAACAATTAGACTAATAGTTTATAAGTTAGTTTAACTAACATAATAATATTTAACAAGTATTGTAAAGTAATTTTTTAACCTTAAGTTATAAGTCACTCTAATTAATTTGTAACACATAATAGATAAGGTATTTGCAAGGTATAAGCAGCGCAATTCTTACTAAGTAGTTCTATAATAATGAGTTAGATTTAAACTCAATTATTAATATCATATCATAATTTATTTTAATAAAATTTGTTTGACCACCTTACTATATGATCATAGTCCCATATAAATATATTATAATTTCACATTAATTATAGATAATACCAAGTTATAGTATATAAATGGAATTTATAGTATATAAATAAGATAATTACATTTTGCAAGTCTACTTTGTGAGAATAAATTATATTTAAATCCTCTTCTAACATAATGTCTGAATCACTGAAGACCAACTAAACAGGATAAGATTTTTTCACTCCATTCTTAATCTAGACATATTATTAATATGGTTGACAATTTGTCTTTGTCTTTTAGACTTTGTTTGGATCTGAGATAGTGGATTTGAAGTGATCTAAGATTAAAGTCTGTAAAAAGTTGAGTTGTTTGGAATAAAAGGAAGATAATGAAAAATTAAGAGAAAGTTTATGACAGTTTGTGCGTGATGTGATGATAAAAATATTTAATTGATAAATTTGTAAGTAATATTATAAATTAATTTTAATTAAATAATAAATTACAATATTATTATTATTATTATTTTCTAAATTTATTATTATCATTTTTATTTATTAATATTTTATTCTTTATTTTATATATTTATTATTATTTTATAATAATAATTAATATTTTATTATTTTTAATATATTATATTATTAATCATATTTATTTATGATAATAATATAAAAATAAATTAACAATAAGAATGAATTATAAAAAAAATATAATATTATTTTAATAAACTTTATCGGCAAATATTCACAAAATTGCAAAAAAATACAACCGTTTTATTTTATCTCGGTGTTTTCAATTTTTGTTTTTTATATATAATTTTATTTCTTAATTCTTTTAACTTTTTTTTTTATAACTATAGTTCAAATCAAACATACTCTTGGCGTCACTTTGTTTCAACAGATTTACTGTTCACGGTGGGTGTCACACCTGTTTTATTTTATCCGGTGATTTGCAAAGAAATGACAAGACGGATTTAAGAGTGAATGTGTAAAGTTTCCTCGCTAAAGTAAAGAAAAAGATAAGGAAAATCAGGTAAACATACTGCAGTTTCATTTTCACCCTTCTCTTCACACATGCAGGGAGGGTGTTCCGTGTCAAGCAAAGGAGGAAGAACCTCAAGATAAAATAATTGATGTCGAAAAATATGTAATTGATTATACCTTCAAATTTTCATACATAATCAATTATCATAATTTTATAATCGATATATATCAAATTTTTTATAAATATACGTAATACATAATCGATTATATATGTTTTTATAGTTTATGTTTATACAATATTTATAATTACAAATGTTTAATATTATAGTATGATGAAAGTGTAGTTTAAATGGTAGCTTGTCTCCTTTGAAACTATGTTTCATTCTTCTATTTTCAAATTTTTTTTCTCATTCATGTTATAATAAAATAAATATATTATATAATATAACATAATTATAATTATTAATATTATTAAAATAATAATAAATTTAATATAATTATAAAATAATCATATTAAATTCCTATCAGTTAAGAAATAATAATTTGTAAATCACACCTAACAAATTAATTATATTTTATATTCAATTATTTTTAATTATAGAATAAATTTGTAATTTTACAATTTTATGTATTAAAAAAATTAAAACATCAATCAAATCTATCACATCTCTCATAAACTTTCAAATTTCATATTTTTTTCTTAATTTAAACAACTCAATCTTTCTTCCACTTTCATATCAAATTTACTTTAATTCATCGTCTCTTAATTCATTTCTCAACGAACCAAAAATAAATCAAATATAAAAAATATATATCTACGTTCCAACTAAATAAGTGAAGAATGTGATTAGAATCATAAAAATCTACTTATCAAAATCAAATGAAAAAAATAAATAATGAAATTAAAAAATTATTTAATGAATACATGTCTTGAATGTAAAGAAAAATGTGACAATAGTAAGACTTATATTTTTAAATTTTATTGTTATACTTATATGTATTTATTTCTATAATATGTTGATAAAATTAACTTTTTAATTCATAAAAAATATAATTTACATTTATAATTTAACTATGTGCTCACTGCAATTTATGCTATAAACTATAATTTTTATAAATTATTTAGAATTGTAACTCTGAATAAATTAAAGTAGCTATTGAACTTTTATGAATTATCTTTATATATATATAGAGAGAGAGAGAAAGGAAGTAGAGAAAAATAGGCACACATTTGCACTAAATATTATTTATTCCATCATAAGATAGAAACAAAATATAAATTAATTTAACAACATATAAGAGACCTAGATTAATATTTTTCTTTTTTAATTATTACTTTTTATATAAGAAGGCATTTCATTTATAGCCAACTACCAAAACAAATGAAAAATCTTATTTATATATCACTTTTACCAATGAAATTTTTGATGTGATTTGTTTGGGCAATGTGATGAAATGACGAGAGCATGTGATAGGCTTTCGTTCATCTGAATATGCATCTTGAACATAGAGAATACCACCGTCACCGATAATTGCAGGAGATGAAGATTGGAAGAAACAACGGCAGAGATGTTACGTGGCAAGACAAGTTGAAATCACATGATATCACGTCACATGATAGACGTGAGTTTGCGGGTATTGGATCAGTTAGTGGAGTTGACCTAATTTAGTATGAATGAAAAATTGTGAATAGTTATCATATGTGGAGCATACACTCATTACTATACATTGAAACTCTGAATAGTTACAGACAAAAGTAAAGACTCTCATATAAGGGAACCAATAAAATCAATGAGATTCATTTTCCGATAAATAAAATTTACGAGCAACAACTTTTACCGGTGATACCAATTATTTATTTATTTATTATTTTTAAATAATAACTATTTTTCTTTTTTAAAGAAACATGTACATGCATATATGTTTAATTTTTCCTATATAATAAAAATAAAAATTAATTATTATAATAATTATTAAAATAAAAAATATTATCAAAGTTAATATTAAAATTATGAAAAAGAATTATAAAAAAAATTATAAATAAAAAAGAGAAAAGTAAAAAAAAAATTGTACGTAGAAGAACAATTACAAAACCTAAAGAATAAAGAATAAAATTATAAGACTTTATGTAATTGAAAAAGCTGTTATGAAGAGAAAGTATAAATAATTATATTTTATAACATTCTCATTTTAATTCTAACTAATGCCATATTTTTAATGAAATTATTATTATTATATATGTTTTTTATTTTACAATAATAACTTAAAAAAATCATATTAATATAATCTAATGTAGTTAATTTATTTTCTTAATATTTATATATTTAATTCTTTTGTTATAAATAAAGTAAATGAAATTATATTAATCCTTTAGTTAATTTAGTTAATGAATTATTTAGTTAATTTAATATTTCTTCCAAATATTGTAAAAAATGAAAAATATTTCTTCTAAATATGTAAAAAAAGAAAAAAGTTATTTAATTAATTTCAACATGACTTGTACTGATAAGTGAATATAACATTTTTAATATTTGATAATAGTTTGTATTTGAATAATTATAAATAAATAAAATAATCAAATTTATTAATAAAAAATATTAACTATTGAAAAATTATTTAAACTTTGATTTTATAGATTTATGAATTTTTATTTTTTAAAAAAATATTTTTTTAAACTTATGTTATGTATGTAATTTATTTGAATTTGTTTTTTAAAAAGATAAATTTTATTTAAACTTATGTTATGTAGTGTAATGTATTTGAATTTGTTTTAGAAAAGATAAATTTTATTTGTATTAATATTTTATGATAAAATTTTGTTTTGATTGTATTTTAAAATCAATTTTTTTACTTGAGTTTATATTGTACAAAAATATCCTTTAATTCAATTTAATCTTTCAAAATTATTGTAACATCCCAAAATTAACATGTATAAACTAAGCATTCTACTAATCGTAATTAAGATTTTTCAACATATATTAATCCTTTAAAAACTAAAGTATTACAAAATTCTATCTCAGAATTCTATTAAAATATAATTACAAAGCATTTCCAAACTGTATTTTTTTTTTCAAATATAACCTATGCCTAATAGCACCACTCATCCCAAGTGATCCTCCACAAATTCATCTGCAATACCATATGCTTCCGTGTCAAAAATAGGATCATTGCAAATAGATATCAAAACTCAAGCATAAGAAAGAAAAGGGTAAGCAAACCAATTTTAAGTAATCCAAAGTCATTCAATCAAATGCAAGATTTAACACAACACAAAATCTTTGGATCATCCATCTCAATCAATTTAATACATCATTACATTAACAAGACACTGACACACTACAGACTTAACTCTACTTCCCAAAGACTCGTGCATTGAATAGATCCCGAGATATGCACCTGACACACATATCCAAACTGTGAATCATTAATCAATCATGTATGACAGGGTTAGTCCCCCTGAGACTTTCCTGACCAGCTATATTTCAAGCTGCAATCACCCAGTTCAGACCTTCTTCGACTCTCACGACCTAGTAATAATCATCTATTTGATTCATACTACTAGTAGAGTTAGGATATCAATTGATCACCCGATCTTTAGACAATGTACTTCCTAACTAACCCAGACATGAGTGTTTTCTTTTCGGAAAACACTATGCCTAGGTCTTGACCAACTTCATCCATACTCTATCAATATGACATCATAACATAGATCTCTAATAATGCATTCATTCACTTTTCAATCTCAATCTCAATCTAAAAAATGAAAGAAATCACTAAATCATCAATACAATTCAATTTGAATTATCAATTAATCTATCTTATTAAATCCTTGCATTGCATTAAAAAAAACTAAACAATCAAAACAAAAAGCCTTAAATTTTTTTTTTGGGTTTAGCCTGGGAGAAAATCTAGCTTGAGTGAAAATTATCTCGCTTGAACGAAAATTATCTCGCTTGAGTGAAAATTATGTCGCTTGGACGAAAATACTCTAGAGAGCACACTTGTTCCAGGGCCATTTTCGCCTGAGCAACATTATCCTCGCCTAAGCGAAGTTGCCATCTCGCTTGGACGAAGAACTTCTTGCATGGGCAAAAACAGTCCAGAGAGCATACTTGCTCCTCAAAATCATTCTCGCCTGGGTGAGATGCTGTCGCTTGGGCGAAATATGCAGAAAACAACAACTTCTACTGCCTCAAAGCTAACATGCATGCTCATATGATCAAAATAATAAGAATCAACACGCTTATACAATAAATGGTCTACCCTAGCACAAAATACCAATTCAACATATCAACATCCCATTAAGTTCACACAACTATCTCATACATGCAACATTCAATTCCACATTAATCCAATATTTCAGACCTACAGGAAACTTTACCTCATACAAATTGTACAACTACTACAATCATTAACTTCTCCATTCAAAATTTAAATTTGTAACCAAACAAGCACAAATTTCAGGTTAGCTTCCCTTACCTGAATTGCAGTTGAAATTCTTTCTAACAGTCCCAATAGCCTAAGGTCATCCGAAACTCGAATCTGCATCAAAGGACCTCTGATCAATGATCAGACTAAACACTAGGAAACTGAGCTCACAAAGGCACCATCTAATGACTCAGAGGCCACATGCAAGCTCAGTAAACAGAGGAAAGCGAAAACCTAAATCAGGCTATAAGGAAAGGGGCAGAAAATAAACTTACTCTATTGGAGATTCTAATTGGGTAGACTTGCTCTGATCTTCGCCACGAGTCCAATGGTGGACTCCATTCGAGAAATTGATGAAAGACAGACGTCTTAGAGAGAAGTTAGAGAAAAAAAGGAAAGTTAAAGGTTTTACAGAGATGGTGGCTTAAGTGGGAATGAGACTTGATTACTAATTTTTCCTATAAATACGTCTTTTCAGTTTTTTCAGTTTAATAATATAATAATCAGATGTTCATTCCACTTTTATCACTTCTACTCAGATTTTCTAAGTTGTTACAATTTTCAATCTCTAATTTATTTTACAAAATGTGTTTTTCTTAAAAAAAAGTTTATTTAGAATTCTGATTATTAAAATAATAACAAAATAAGGGATTAAACTTAATACAAAGAAATATATACATTTTAATATGTTTTTTATTTTTTTATAAATATATATATATATATATATATATA
>Ga0099824_1007077_pt1 | contig 15058 bp, 6 predicted proteins | sample SiratrowhiteBW_FD_76837 | JGI IMG/M metagenome (GOLD analysis project Ga0099824, IMG submission 76837) | Root nodule microbial communities of legume samples collected from California, USA - Siratro white BW | ecosystem: Host-associated > Plants > Roots > Nodule | place: USA: California...
ATATATATATATATATATATATATATATATATTAATTATAGAGTATTTATAATATAATTACGTTATATTTATGAAAAACAAGGTTTATTATGCAATCAGCGTACCTCACAAGATAAAACTCACTTTCTATGTGCTAAATAGTCTATGGGATGATGCCAAATAAGATGAGGGCAGAAGACACTTTATTTGTTTTTTTTCCTTGCCTAATAGACGGTACTGAAATCTGAGCTTGTAAGGTCCTTCATGTGCTTTTATGGATGTTTTCCGATGTGAACATTGACAGTTCGGAAATCCCCAGAAAACATAATATTTCATTATAAAACCTATAATGAAAAATGTATGTAATGAAGTTAACATGTCCCTGATCTGTGAGGTGAGATGATTGGTATGTAATAATGTGTATAAAATATTAAATGTTGATAAGTCGGAATCAGGGTCATTCCTCAAGGTATATCACACCTGCATTCAAATGGTCCATGCAACTGTGAGGGTGGAGCGTAGAGGAAGTTAATCAAATGTTTTGAATCTAACAACAATGTTTAACCTGCGTTACCCATACCATATATTTTTTGCCTAGCATGAGATTGGATAAATCATAACCTGATAATTTTGAGTAATTCAGTAATGTTATTAATTTGAGTAAAGCCAAATCTTTTTTTTAATATATATAAAAATATATTTAACCATTATGATTTTATGAGTTTTGTATTTAGTATCATTAAATTGTATTGTTCTTTTATTATTTTTATATTTACATAAAATGATAACTTCAATGAAAATATCTTTGATAATGTTTTTAAAGATTGATATTTAATTACAAAAGTCATTTAAAAAGCGTGTGTAAAAGATGCAAATTATTATTTAATAATAGTAAAATCTACTCTTAACTGAAGATGTTCCATGTCACGCACTATATTCCACGTGTATTAAGATTAATAAAATTAAATAGATATGAAAACAATAGAAACATGGAAGACAGCAAATTAATAAAATTAAATAGATATGAAAACAATAGAAACATGGAAGGCAGCAAATAAATTAATTGCATAAAGGAGAGAGTGTGTATAACCAAAAATCTGACAAATTTTGTATTGGATTAGATTTTCAAAATTTAATCTGATTCAAATACCTATAATAATTCATTTCTGATACAAAAAGGGAAGTAAAGAGAATGTGAAGAAAAAATATAATTGTTCATTAAAAAATATTTTTAAAATAATAAATAATTATAAAATTATTCATATATTTATTATCAGAAAAAGAATAGAGAAGACTAATTTAAAAAATATTACTTTTCTTTATATTCCTCTTATCTGTATGGAAAATCAATACTTTTATAAGAATGCTTATAGTCTAATCAAATCTAATAAGAGAAATTGAAAAAAAAAACTATTGGATTAGATTTTAGAAATTTAATCTGATTCAAACCAATATATATATATATAACAACTCAAACTGGTAAAAAAAAATGTTAGAAGAAAAACGAGATGAAATAAAATAAACAATTTGAGAAAAAAAACTTAAATATAGTTGTTCATCTCAAGATAAAATAATATAAAATAAAAAAACTAATAAATAAATAAAAGTAAAATAACCATGAAGAAATTTAAAAAATGTCTAATTTTATAAAATATCACTTTCTTTTATATATGTTCTATTTGAATGGAAAAATAAAATATAATAAGATATAGGAGATTCTATAAAATATGACATTTTTTTTATTTTTTATTATTTTATAAAGCACAGAAAATAGAGGATATATGTTAGTCATTTTAAAAATAAAATTGGTCTATAACTTTGTAACAGTATTATATGAAAAAATAAGTTGTTTTTTTTTTTTAAATTGATATAATTTCTATCAATATTATCTAAAATGAATAAAAAAAATTATTATCGAAATAGGTAAATTATGTTTGTTAGTGATAATTTCAATTAAGAAAAGAAGAAATCATGTTAAGAAGTCCTATCCTGTCATACAATTTCTTTTAAATTATTAAATAAAATTATGTTCAACTAACGCAATTTTTATATTATTAATATTGTGTTTAGCTAGTATGATTTCTTGTTTTCTTAATATGTCTCCTATTAGTGCCGTCTCTGTTCCTGTACACACCATAAGTTTTCAATATTTAATACAAAAGATTTAAATTATTAAGTTTTCAATATTTAATACAAAAGATTTAAATTATTTATGAAATAAAAAATTGTTGTGAAGAAATTGAAAATAAATATTAAAAATTTAATAAGTATGTATTAATTATTATATTTAGTATTTGATATAATTAAACGTTGAAATGTAAAATTGGAAAAAAATAAAAAACATGAATATTAAAATGAAAAAAAAAATGAGGAATATTATTGTTAGAATGGGTTACATTATTGTCTATACGAACAATTTTCCTATTGTGATATTCATTACGACAATAACTACATTTTCTTGGCTTATTTGGAATCGTCTCATCTATTTTGTGTTATGTATTCGAGATGTAATTAGTCTTCTGGATTTACTTCGTCTCATGTGGGGGTTGGGTATAAAATTTGGACCGTGTAAGGAGACCAATAATATTGATTTCGAATTAGATGAAATTGTGTCTCAGGCCTTGTAAATGTTATGTATGATGTAAACAGGGGCAACAAATGTGGTGAAGTCTATATGGCAATATGAACAAACAGTTATGACATTCGTAAAAGGTAGTCTTAGAGCTTGAAACTTGTCACAATCACACCACTAGACATAGGTTGGTGACGAAGTTGATCAGTGAGTATCTTGTTAACATCAACCTCGAAATTTTATTAATCATATCTTTATACATGACACAATGTAAACTTTTATTATTTTCTTGTAAGAACTTCTGAATATATAGTCTGCTTATAGCTTGTAGTAGGTCTTTATCTTAATAAATCAAAATTAAACTCCTTAACATACCGATTACTATGTGCTGCTATTATTTTGTTTACTTTATTATTATTATTATTATTATTTTATTTTGAAATAGATATGAATACTCTTTATATTTTGTTTAAATTCTTATTTACTACTCTTATTATATTTACAAATTTCATGTTAACTAAAAGTTAAATAACAAATTACAAAAATTAGAAATTAAAGTTTTAAAAAATAAAATTTCAGAAAATTATTTATCACTTTCATAAATATTTTATAAAAAAAAAACATAATTTTTTGATATTTTAAAATAAACTTTATAATTAAGTCATAACCGTATCCGAGAAAATATTCAAATTATATGTGAAAAAAAAAATTAAGTCTTTTTTAGTATATATGTATACGTATTTATCCTTAATATTATAGTACCTGTTCCTTTAGTGTAATTACAGTTATAATAGCCTTTCTCTTATAATAACAGTTTCCAAATCTTAATATTATAATAACATTTAGGGTAATTATTATTATTATTATTACAACCTTTACTGTAATTACTATTATAATAATCTTTATAATAATAATAATTTATAATAACATTTTATACAGTGACATAATTTATTCTTGAAAATTTGTGGTGGAGATATTATTGTGAATATAATGCTTATAGAATTAAGTTTTAGCCTAATGACCAAATATGCACGTATTAAATATTTCAATACAATCTTGAAATAGTGCACCTATTCAAATCTTGAAATAATTATTTTTAGTTATAATTTTTATACCATTATTCATAACTGAATGTTTCATTTTAAATGAATTTTATTAAATAATGAATACTTTTTTAAGGAATCAATAAATGGTTGTAGTTGATTGTAAATTATTACGATTTTGTTTAAATTATTCTAATAAATTTTTCATATAGAAGACAAAACTTCTATTTATTTTAAGGTTTTATTTATGAATGGCTTATAACAAAAGACTCCTTTTTATATGTCTTTGTAATATTTATAAAACAAATATGTAATAAAGGTGCTTTGGAGAGGAAATGAAACGTTCAATTCAAACTAGAAGACATGCAATGTGGACGATAAAGTATTCCAACTTTGTTGATCCATGAGTAAAAAATCTATTGGATATTGCTAACTTTAGTCACCCATTGACCTTCATCCATATAGAGATTGACCATCACCTAGTGACCGCCTTAGTAGGGAGATGGAGGATAGAGACACATACGTTCCACCTTCTACTTGATGAAGTAATTGTCACTTTAGAGGATGTTACATTACAGTCTTCAAATTGATGACAAAGATGTGACTGAATTAACGTGTGGCGACTTGGTCGCAGCATGTGGACACCCGCCACCTTAGTCTTAGAATAAATAGGACAAAGAGCTAGAAGGTTGATCAAGAGTTTTTCAAAAGATTAGGCCCATCTGAGTCTGCTTGGGCCTTCCACTAGCTGTTCCAGCCCAAATGCAACCTTGAAGAGATCACTTTGGAGATCATGGAGCATCAAGATGAAGTCTTTTGCTTATATAAATGTTTAGAATAGCTTAGAGTAATATGGGTCTTGTATTTAGGCCATGTATAGAATAGGGTTAAAATAGGATAATATAGTCCATCTGGGGTTGCATTTGGGCTTCCTAAAGCCCAATGCAAACTCTAGAACGCCCAAGGCTTGAAGTTGGTGCACAAGGAGCTACACACAAAGCAAGAAACATATTAAACATGTGTTAAATGTGAAGAAGAGGCATTAGAAGTATGAAGGCCACATGTCATGCTCTCATTGACTCTTCTAGAGATCTAGGGTTTTATTTTTGAATTTCAATTTTCTAAATTGGGCTCCACGGGTTGACCCTAGCACTATAAATAAGTGTGCTAGCCTATTGTTTTTCATCATGGAGTGAGTAGAGAAATGTTGTCCAAATTCAGCTTCACTTATTCTTGTGATGATCTCTAGGTTAACTCTCTATTGAGTTTAGCCTAGGCACCTCGTGAGAGTTGGCCTCACCTCTCTCACATCTCATTTTTCCTCTAGATCACTTCATCCAATCCGTGAATTATACACTGCATTCATTACTTTCGTTGCCTCCTCCATACTCCATTAAATGTGAAACTCTAAATCAAGCAATGAGCCAAAGCTGATTTCTATCAGACTGCCTTAGTGGAGAGATGAAGGACAGAGACACATAAGTTCCACCTTCCACTTGACAAAGCAATTGTCACTTTAGAGGATGTTGCATTACAATTGAGTATTCTAATTGATGGCAAAGTTGTGTGACTGGATTAACGGGTGACGACTTGGTCGCAACATGTAGACATTTGCTTGGAGCCATCCCTCCACAAAATTTTGTCTTAGGAAACACCATCAAGTTATCTTAGTTGGACAACACATTTTAGCAACTTCTGAATGACGCTATGGATGATGTGGTCACACACTACACGAAGCACATATTCTTACACATATTAGGAGTTTTCTCATGCTGGACACTTCAGGCAGCATAGTACACTTGATGTACTTACTACTATTGGCTGATTTGAATAACGTCTCCAGTTATAGTTGGGGTTTAGTTGTGTTGGCCTGCTTTTATCTTGCATTAGATCACGATATTAACTTTATGTAAATGTATCTTGATAATAATGTTAGATATTTTTCATGGTTGAGAGCTCGCCTTCACGGGACAAATTTGTGATAAAATATCAATTTTGTGAATATTGTTGGATGTATTACATAATTTTAATCTCACCTTCGCAAGATGGATTATGTTAAGAACATTATTCTATTATACATTATTGTTTTTATATTGCATTAAGATTTATATTAATAATAAACTTACCCTTCGATTTATTCATTTTTAACATAATTCTTGGTGAATGGTTTCTTATATTCTTAATGTTTTCAGTATCCTCTCAATATTAGCTTAAAGGATATAATGTTGTGGTTGAAAGCTCAACAAACTTAATGGGTTAATTTGCTATTATTGATATGTACTATTCCAACTTTTTCTATACAAATAGGTTCCTTGATCAAGCTGAATGGAACTAATTATGAGGATTGGGTTGAATTGGTGAAACTATTCCTAGCAATCCTGTGTGTTGATGTTGCTCTCACTAAAGATGAGTCTCCTATTCCTATTGATACATCTTCTGCTGAAGAGAAGATACAATATGACAAATGGACTCTTTCCAATAAGATATGTTTGATGACCATGAAGCATTGCATGGAGAAGACTATTAAGGATAATATTCTAGAAGCCACAAATGCTAAGCAATTTTTGGCAGACGTAGGGAACAAGTTCAAGAAGTTTGATAAGATTGAAGAGTCAAGCTATCTTAGTTTGCTAACTAAGACTAAGTATCATCGTGTTAGCGATGTTCGTGAGCATGCCATCAAGCTCACTAATTGGTACCACAAAACCAAGTCCGTGAAGGTTGTTTTAGGGGAGGATTTTTTGGTGTGACAGATACTTGATTCTTTTCCTTCTAAGTTTGATATGTAGAGGACTTCTTATAATGCTAAAAAAGAAGAATGATCAGTGGGTGAATTGATTTTTATTATGTCTTAGGAAGAACAAACTATGAAGAAGGGTAAGAATGTTGAGAAGAAAAAGTTTTTTTGGAAAGGCAAGAATACTAAAGTTTTATTCAAGAAGAAAAGTGGTGAAAAGAGTGGGCATACATCTATTTCTACAGTTGAAAAGTCATTTAGGTTGAAGCCTAAATTCCAAGGCTAGTGCAATTTTTGTAATGTTTTTGAACATAAGCAAGCAGATTGTTTTAAGTTCAAAAATTGACTAGAGAAGAAGAGAGAAACTCAAAATGAGGAGAAAGCCAAGTGATGGAGAGTTATTAGTTGTAGTTGACAATGGTGTTAATGTTAGAGTGGAGCACATTGGAATTGCAAGTTTGAAATTAATTGGTGGATATGATTTGATTTTAAATGATATTGTTTATGTACCTTCCATGAGGAGGAACTTGATTTCCATTAAATGTGGTTTTTCATTTGTTTTTTGTAGCAATAAAATTGAAATTTTCTGTGACCCCAATTTGGTTGGATCTGGTATTTTGTTGAATGGTTTGTATTAGTTAAATCTTGATTTTGTTTCTGTTGTTCAACGCCAATCAAACATTTGTAGTGTTGTTAGAAGCAAGCGTGATAGGGCAATTGAGACTTCCTCCATGTTATGGCATAAGAGGTTGGACCACATCTCTAAAGAAAGAATGAAAAGGCTAATTAATGAGAACATTCTTCATAGTTTAGACTTCTCTGATTTTGACACATGTGTTGATTGTGATAAGGGGAAGTTAACTTGCTGCAAAAATTAAAAAGATAGATGTTTCTAGAAAAGAGGGAGTTTTGCAGTTAATTTATACAGACATTTGTGGGCCCATTACTCCAATTACCTTTGGAGGATATAGGTACTTTATTACATTCATTGATGATTTTTTGCGATATGGATGAATTTATTTGTTGTGTGAAAAGTCAGAGTCTTTGAATTCTTTTAGAGAAGCCAAAGCGGTTGTTGAACTAAATTTTGCTAAGATTAAGTGTGTTAATTTAGATAAAGGTGGTGAATTTTATGGGAGGTATGATGAAACATGAAGGAATCCTACACCTTTTGTTAGATTCTTAAAAGAATGTGGCAATGAGGCTATATATACTACGCTTGACACTCCACAACAAAATGGTGTGTTAATTTAGATAAAGGTGGTGAATTTTATGGGAGGTATGATGAAACAGGCATGAATCTTGGACCTTTTGTTAGATTCTTAAAAGAATGTGGTATTGAGGCTATGTATACTATGCTTGACACTCCACAACAAAAATGGTGTTGCTAAAAGGCGTAATCATACTCTTATGGAGATGGTGAGGTGTATGTTGAATCATTCCACTCTTACAAAATTCTTATAGGGAGAAACCTTGTAAAGTGTTGCTTACATTTTGAATCATGTGCCTAACAAGTGTGTTTCAAAAACTCCTTATGAACTTATGACAGGAAGGAAACCTACTCTAAAACATTTTCATGTATAGGACTGTAAAGCAGAAGTTAGACCCTATAATCTAGAGATTAAGAAACTTGATCCCAAGACTATTTCTGTCTTTTTTGTTGGATATAACATTGGGTCTAGAGGTTGTAAATTTTATTGTAATAATCACACTACCAGAATCATTGAGTCTGATCGTGCAGTCTTGAAGGGAACTAGGAGATGATTCAATCATGCAACCACATACAGTTGAATTCAGAGAGGAGCATGTTGATATTCCTTTTCCAAATGCACCCATTGTAGGGACTATTCCATCTGATTTGGTTCATAATGATGTTGTTGACCTATTATTGATACCAATGTTGATCATATTGTTCAAAGGGGTGTTCCAAATCCAATTATTATTGAGCTTGCGCCTAGAAGATTAGGAAGAGTTTCTACATCTACTGAATCTACTAGGTTCAAAGATTATATTGTTTATTTACTGGAACATGAGTTTAATTCTGTTGAGGACACTGATCCTATTTCTTTTCATGAAGCCACTTCTAATTCTGATCATTTACAATGGATGGCTGGCAATTGGCTTCTATGAGGAAGAATGGTGTTTGAAATTTGGTAGAATTACCTCTTAGGTATATATTTGTTGGTTGCAAATGGGTCTTTAAGACTAACTGTGATGCCAATGGAGAAGTGGAAAAGTACAAGGCCAGACTTGTTACGAAAGGATATAATCAAAGGAAAGACAAACTATAAAAAGACATTTTTGAAAAGAGTTTTAGACTGAGTTCAAGAGGTGGGGTGAATTGAACTTTGAAAGTTTACGCAAATCTCTTAAAGAATTGAAAGAAAAAAGTGATTTTCTTTATTAAAGCAATTTTTTTTCTGTGGGATAAGTAATTGCATAGAAGAAAAACAATCAATTAAATCTATAAAGCAATCAATTAAAAATGCTTCTAGTACAATTCAATTAAGAGATAATCAATTGAATTCAACAATCAATTAGTTTATCTAGACCTATCAGAAATTCACATAGTTAATGTGATGCTCTAAAAATGAAAAACAATGAATGTGAAATTTTGAAATTCTTGCTTAAAAATTTTAATCAGTTGAATTACAATGACAATCAGTTGAAGTATCAAGTCAAATAGCTAATGCTAACAATACAGTCAATTAATACGAGGATGGTAAACAATTAAAATATACTTTGATGATTATAAGAGAAATACAATTGATTAGGTAATAGATATAACCAATTGCAAAAACAAAAAAAGAAATTGCCACCAGGAAAGTAGTTGATTAAATTTTGAATTTAACATGTTTATTTTTTAGGACAAATTACAATATAGTTGAATTAATCAATTGAATTTTAAAGAGAGTAAATTAAAATATGTTCAGTACTTTACAAATTATGCAGAAATAGGAACACGAATCAAGGTAAGGTAAAGAAGGATCAAGAAGATCAAGATTTATACTAGGTCACTCTTCGTCAAGAGTTATATCTAGTCTCTTTGCCAACAAACAAAGAGATTAACTAAAGAACACAATAGTTCAATCAATACAACAAGAACTAAGACTTATACCCTGTAAGAATACACCATAACTATACAAAACCCTTCTGTACTACTGCAAGTATAAACCCTATACACTTGCAGTAAGACCTTTTTCAAAAATAAAGAAAATAGAACACGAATCACAATACCGTAACTAAAGATTGATGATTAGTACAAAGATATAAAGTGCAGTGACTTCCCTTAGATGAAAACCAGTGCAGTGCAAACATTGATCACGAATGAGCTTCAAGAACCACTCTCTTGATTCTTCCTGAATTAAAGCATTTATCATATGTCACTTCTTCAAAAGATTTCAGTTTCTATTTGTTTTCCAAAAATTTCCTTATATCTATAGAGACTAATTAATAAAACTAGTTATAAGAGTTTCAAAGGTAATTTTGAAATCTATTATACTAATATGAAAACAATAGATTGAAAATATATTTTTAATCAATTGATTTTCTATTAATTATGTTTTTTAATATACGATATTTTGAAAACAATTTATTTGAAAAACTTTGATAAATCAATTTTATTAAGAACATATTAAGTCCATTTCTAGTTTTCTCATCTTAAAATTGTTAAAGGATTCAAGTAGCTCATTTAATGATAAAGATGATATACACATGATTTAAACCATACTCTCTCTCTCTCTCTCTCTCTCTCTCTCTCACACACACACACACACCCCACACACATACATACACACACTAAGACTAAGTAATCTTTAAGTCTTCTTTATTTTGTTAGCACCAAGGCTAAGCATGTGATTTGATAAAGTCAATAAAAACCATTGCTTGCTGAAGTTTCTGATGGATTGAATCTGAACTATGTTAGATCAATGCCTAGCACGTGAGCTGATGAAGACTGCCTCATGAAAAATCTGTTGGAACCAACCTGGACCAGAATTGTTCAAGTGAAGACTTTGTGCCAACATGAAGATGGTTGGATGATTAGGTCTTGGTCCTTAGTTGGGTTTGTGTGTTGATGATTGGCTTAGTCCTTAGTCATTAGTGGCATAGCTCATCATTCCTGAGGTGCTAAAGAGATTCACAAATGTTTTTATTAAAACTGTTTTTAAGAAAAATAGCCCAAACTATTTTTGCTGGAAAAGGTTTTTTCAATCAATTGAATTTCTAAAACAATCGATTGAATGTGATAGTTACTTCTGTTACAACTGGAATCTTTGACTGGGTCAACTAACGGTCAATTCAATCGGTTAAATGGTTTGTTCAATTAATTGACTTGTGACAGCTAAGCTGTTTTTAAAATTGATTTGGGTATTTAAAGGAATGAGCACTATCATTTTCAGTTATCTAAGATTTTAAAAAAGCATTCCTTGAGATTTTCTAAGTGAGATATAACACCCTTTTTGTGCGATCATCCTTTGGAAAAGTTTTTCAAATCAAGAAACCTCCAAGAATGTGAATCTTTAAAGCATCCTTGAGTGAGGTTCTTGCAACTTTGGTTTTGGACCAAAGCTAAGTCTTTTACACCTGATCTTCATTCCTTGTAATCTGTTCTGTGTAGAAATACTGTGTGATCATTTTTGATCTTGTTGTTCTGTAATCTGTTTGCTGTTTTCAATTACTAGGTTTGTAATTGAGTTGGTGCAGTGGGTTTCTGCACTGGTCTCACATCTGCTAAGGGGTTCAGTAGAGGGTGAGTGTTGCGGGAAGCAGTGTTGCTTGCGGACTGCAAGTGTTGTGGTGCAGTGGGTTTCTCCACTGGTTACACACTAGCTGAGGGGTTCAGTGAGGTGTGGGTTTACTGCTAGGAGCAGTTTGTAACTTGCTGGAGCAAGGGTTGTAAACTGATCTTGTGATCTTTTTAGTGGAAATCTTTGCTAGTTTGCAAAGGACTGGACGTAGCCCTTGAGGAAGTGTGAACCAGTATAAAACTTATGTGTTCTTGCTTTTCTCCCTACTCTTCTTGATTTCTTTTATTCAACTGGTGTTATATTCAAATTGACTGGATTAAAATCTGATCATATTGTTGATTATATTCTGAACATCTGTTTACATATTTCTGAATCAACTGTGTTTCTGGATTATTTTTAATCTACTGGATTGTTTTTAATCATCTTGAATATGGACTAACACATTTCTATACTGAAACTTTTTTCTGGGTTTATCTTCAATAATTTCCGTTGTGCACAATTGATTGTTTACTGGACAGTCCAGAATTACACGAGTTGATTGATTGAATCAAGAATTTTCATTCTCTATTTCAAGAACAAATCAGATTTGCGAAAAGATTTCGAAAGTTCAATTCACCCCCCCTCTTGAACTCGGTCTAAACCTTATTTTACAACACACACACCCCACACATAGACACATACACACACTAAGACTAAGTAATCTTCAAGTCTTCTTTATTTTCACTAAGTTTGACTTCATCAAATACCGAGTCAACAACAATACCAACAATTTTCTCATGTTTCTACTAAAGATTTATTTTGTATTGTAATGGAACTTGTAGCTTATTTTGATCTATGGCTTCATCATATGGATGTGAAGGCTACGTTCTTGAATGACTTGGATGCATATTCATGTTGGTTGAAGGTGTTGTTTCTTGAAAGAGTTTTAAACAAACCTTTACATCTACTTCAACCATGGAGGTAGAGTATATTACAAGGCTACATGTCAAGCAATTTGGTTGAAAAATTTTATTGTTGAGCTTGACATTGTGGAGAGTATCTCTAGACCTCTTACTATATATTGTGATAACTCTGTCGTGGTATGCTTCTCTTGTAATAATAACACAACAAAACAGTGAAAGCATTTTGACACAAAATTCATGTCTATTAGAGAGACGATTCAGGAGTTTCAAACTCGAGTTGAGCATATTGCCAAAGAGCTTATGATCTAGATCCCTTAACTAAGGGATTGTTTATTGAAATTTCGTTGAACATGTAACCTGTATGAGTGAAATGAGGTCTTTTGATGTATTGGTTTAGTGAGAGTTTTCTTTATGTATATGTACTTCATTTTTGGACCTCATTTATTGTATTGTCTTGTTTATTGAAATGTTTAACGATAATTATTTATTGTTGCAATGATAGTTATCTAATATTGCTATATTTTATTTATTATGATTTGAACAAATGAAATTATTTATATTATTTTGAATAATGACATAATTTTAAGACATTTTGGACCGAGTCTTAAATTGTTATTGTGGTGAGATTATTTTATTCTCATATAGCATCTTGGGCGGATGATTGGAACATATAATTGTATATTTCACATTCATAAAGCTCACAAAAATATAAGTGTTTCATTTCTGTATGATATCATCACTCTTTCAAGTATGATTCTTTGTAGTGATAAGATGCTTAAACATTTTATTTTCGATATTTTGGTTAAATATATTGTAATATTTTGACATTTTATTATAGCCACATGTTATGAGTTATTTTGGATTGATTTTCAATGTTGTAATCTAATTTATATTGTCCAAGTGAGAGAATGTTGAAATAATTATTTGGTGGACATATATAAATTAATAATTTGTCTAGATTAAATTAACTCTCAAAATATTTTATTATTATTATTATTATTTATTGGGTTAATGTTGTTTAGAATGTGAAAATACATGTGATTGGGTTAACTCAAAGCTTTTCTATTCTATGATAACTCAAAACTTTTTTTATCCCATCTTGAGATTAAATTAAAAATCCTAAATTTATTATATCTTTCGTACAAAACTTTGAAAGATGAGATTGGAGAGGAATTTCTAAAAACTTCGTTTGGAATCAAATGTTACTCCAATAACTATTCACGCTAAAAAATATATTATTTTTGTTACACTATCAACAATTGTCATTGGAAATCTAGTCTTTTCGACATCACCACCGACTTGGTATCCTTTTTACCACACATATAATCTTAATTTAGCTTTTACCACTTTCCTCTTTTGAAAAATTGAAACAATGAAGGTGAAGGAAAAGGAACAAATGGAACCGTCAGCTAAGTTGAAACCATACCAACACCTCCATCTTTGAAAATGGCTGAGTTGGACTTGAATGGAAGGACACTCTAGTTGAAGCTGAGGTTGTCGGAGTCAGAGGAGTCATCACTGACGACTTTTGAGGATGTGTCTCTTTAATGGGAATTTAAGCAGTGACAACGACATGATTGGTGTTGCTTGAATATAGTGATTGTTGTGACGAAAACCTGATTTGATGATTTCCATTTTATGTGTGAAAAATATTCTTTCCTAGATTTATTTTAATGATGTGGCTATTTCTTTTAAACGTGTGACATTCATAGTCATGTGTGATTTAAATAGGCAAAAACACCAAATAGGTGCACTTTTTTCTTTTTACGAAAAGTGTATTTTTCTTTTATAAAATGAAAGTCGTGTCGCATAAGCACAATTTCTTCTTGAAGGCGTGCTATGTTGGTGCGACTTCAATTTTATTTATTTTTTCATTGAAGTTACGCCACATTGACACAATTTCAGTTCTATTTTCTTTTTCATGCCGTATTTGTCTAAAATCGTACCATAATGACCTAATTTCTTCACTTGAAGTCGTGTTCTCGTGACACAATTTGTTCATTTTCGTATAAAAAATATATGTCTACACCAGATTCATAAAAAAAAAAATGCATCTATCTGATGCTTTCGCCGATTTAAATTTTGCCGATTTAAATAAATTGGATATTTGTTTAGATTTATGTTAGAGATTTTCAACCCCCTTGTTTCTTGTGTTTAGATATCTTATGTTTTTTTAAATACAAATTCTTGATTGATTGTTGTAGAGTTATGAAAATTTTGAATGAAGAAAGTACATGTTATAATATTTTAAGAATTATATGAAAAAAATTGGTTTACATACTTGTAACATAAGTGTGGAAGAGTATTCTAATATCTGATAAGTATATTTTTTTAGGTGAGAGAGAGAATAAAATTGAACGTGTCATCTTACTGTTTGTTAACGATAAGATTCTCAAAAAAGTTTGTAAGTGTTTATTAATATTTAATATAAAATATTATATAACAAAAAACTAAAATGAAGATTGTACAAGAACACAAAAATAATACATTATATCAAGTGAAAACTTATTAGTTGTCATTATTTATATATTAGTTACAAATTATATATTAAATGAGTTAAATTTTTAAATTAAATTGAATTAATACTATTAAATTTTCAAAATTTTAATTTCTCTTAAATATTTTGAAGAGTATATAATACCTTAAATTTTTTAATTTTTATTACAATTTAAATTTCTGTAATTGATAATATATTATTTAAAAACTCATTAAAATAAAAATGCATTAATTACGATTATTTACATTTTAAAGAAAATATATATTTCACGTCAATAAAATACTTATTTTTGTATTATCAAGATAAATTTATATAAAAAATTAATTTTAAACAAGATTTTTTTACTTAATAAATATACTTTTTCATTTGACGAGATCAGTTGCTTTTAATAAAACTAAAAAAATTTAAAAATTAGAAACCATTTTAGCTTAAGAAAATAATATTAAACAAACAACTCTAACGTTTTTTTTTTTTTTTTTTTTTTTTTTTTTTTTTTTTTTTTTTTTTTTTTTTTTTTTTTTTTTTTTTTATTTTTTTTTTATTCATTATATTTCATCTTTTTAATCTTATATTTAATCAA
>Ga0099824_1007078_pt1 | contig 15057 bp, 9 predicted proteins | sample SiratrowhiteBW_FD_76837 | JGI IMG/M metagenome (GOLD analysis project Ga0099824, IMG submission 76837) | Root nodule microbial communities of legume samples collected from California, USA - Siratro white BW | ecosystem: Host-associated > Plants > Roots > Nodule | place: USA: California...
AAAAAAAAAAATAAAATTAAACAAAAAATTATTTTAATTTATAAAAAAGTTAATTTTTATTTTACTTTTAAAATTTTTTATATTTTTTTTTTTTTTAAATTTTATTTTTTTAAATTATTTTTTTTTTTTTTTTTTTTTTTTTTCAATTTTTCTTATTTTATTTTTTTTTTCTTTTTTTTTTTTTTTATTTCTCTGGCAGCGTGTTAAGTAACATTATTTAGATGTCTAAAACTCATTTCTGAACTTGTTATGATTGCGACTGATATATATGTTAAAAGGGTGATTTATTTGCTCTATTTATCAGGCATTAAGGTTACATTTTCACCTTATAACTAGGACCCATCTCTTTTGTATGAAGTTCTGTTTGAGGTTAAAAAGCCAACTCTTTTCTCTTCCTTTCTCGTGAGATTTGTTTTGCTGTTTTTATTTTGTTTTTGCCAAGGTTAGGAATCGTAAAACTATGCGTGCTTTTAGATAAACTTAATCCGTGTTAATTTTATAGTAATATTGTATATTTTCTAAAACCAGCAGTGTTTACTTTTGTGTCATGTTCATATATTCATGATTTGAGAGAACTGGTACAGATTCATGATTGAAAGAACTACGTCTATAAGCTCAATTGCATGCATGCACCTAGTTAAAGTATTTGTAATGTTGTCAAGTTCTTTTCAAACAAGTGGAAGAACCTGCGTATAGTTAACATTTTTCATGTCTTCTGGAAATGACAATGACATTTTATCTCAAAATATTTCTTATTTACTGTGTAAGGAAGCTGACCAAGCAACCACTTCCATCGTTATCTTTCTTCCCTCTCCATTATTTCATCCTTTCGTGCAAATGTATGTATCAACAGTGAATCACTTAGGAGCAATATTCCCAATATTCACCAACTACATATATAAAACAGCATAAACAACTGGTCTGATTAGCACCGTTCAGTGGTTGTCACAATTTACAAAAATATTTAGGTTTATTAGTGTTTATGAAACAAAGGAAAGAATTTTATATACAACCTTGTTGGACACTCTACGATTTCATTTTGGTTAGTTTAACTCTGTTGCACGTGAATCAAGTCAAATTCTTTATATACAATAATATAGCTCACAAAATAAAAGTGGAATAACTAATCAGTTTTATACCCTGAACTTGGAGGGTTTTGCATATTTCAAAATTATGGGGACATGTAATTTTAACTTAGCATTAAGAATAATGTTTCCTGAAGTTAAGTATAAAAATAACTAATTTTATGCCACTTAAAAAGGTCAATAACATTATTTAATTTCATTAATAACTTTTTAAAAATATTCGTCATTAAACCTTGTTATTATGAATAAACAGGTGTCATTAAAAATAGAATCACAAAAAGGGTGTTTTGGAAATAATTTTATTGAATAAAATAAAATTAGTTATATTTAAATTCATCCTAAATGGTAAGTTTCTTTATAAACTTAAGTGTAGAGGGAGTAATTGTTTAGTATGCTAACTGCTTTATACACCTATGTTTAAATGTAAGGGAGAAGTCCACAAAGCTTGTAACCTTTTATATATGTTTTCTGCATTTTCTGGTGTGAAAATAATTCAGAAGGTATATACCAGATGTTTCAATCTGACAATGCCTTTTTGAGTTCTTTAATAAATCATATATATCTGGAGTAGGCCCGAAAACGAATCAGTCATGCTTGCTTAGAGTTTAAGAATGATGAATGATGATGACCAACTTACATAAAATTTGGAACAGAATGATTACTGTGTGAGACTCGTCAATTCTTTTATGTTAGATTTCATTCATCTTATTTCTTTATTTAATTATAGACATTAAATGAGTGATTAAATTAATTGTGGTGATTCCTGATGTCTCTTTTTTAAGTGGTTTTAATGTTACCTCATTATATGACATTGTTTCATTTTTGCAGCAGTAGATGCCAAAACCCTCTAGGCACATGTTTTTCATGAAAAAACTGGAATGTAATTTTATTCTGATGTAAACACCAAATCAAATAATTTGCATGGAGAAAGATAACACAAAAAACATTTCATTACAAAGCTGTCTTGAAAATCTAAGATTAGAGTTGAGGCTGATACTGAGCAGTATATAAAACCGCTGCAGTTGTTTGATTTTGTTATTTATCTGATGAATTTGTGGTGAATGATGAGTTGGTGCAGTGAAGATTTATACAAACGAAGATTGCCAAGAAGCAAAGCAAAAGATGCAGAGAAGCCTTTCCATTTATCAGTCCAAGATAGGAGCTCAAGATGCAAGTTGTCTTTCTTAAAACTCATCCTATTGATAACTGTATGTGGCACTTTTGTAACACTACTGTATTCTCCAGAGGTTTATAATACCAACCATTTATCAAGCTCAGGCTCTCGGTAAGTAACTGTATTACTCTACACTTCCAATGCAACACGTAAATATCTTTGAAAATGTGAAACAAACATTTTCTTTGTAAGAAGAAAAGAACCAAATCTCCGTCATTAGTTTGATATAGACGAAGGAAGTAAAATTTTAGTGTTGTCTCGTAACTTTGCGAACAGGTGGATATGGGGTGGCGCAGATCCTCGTTACATATCGAATGTAGACATTGAGTGGGATGACATAGTGAAAATTACGGATAAGCTGAGGGGGGAAGACGAACTTCAAGGAATTGGGCTTGTAAATTTCAACAAGACTGAACTAGTCCATTGGGAGCATCTTATTCCTGATACAACACATGTTGTTCTGCCTCTGGAGTATGCTGCAAGAAATGTGACATGGGAATCCTTGTACCCTGAATGGATTGATGAGGAAGAGGAAACTGAAGTTCCTGTTTGTCCTTCTCTGCCTACTCTTAGGTCCCCTGGCATAAGACTTAACCTCATTGCCGTGAAGCTTCCTTGTAGGAATGGAGGGAATTGGTCCAGAGATGTTGCTCGTTTGCATCTTCAGCTTGCAGCTGCTGCCCTTGCAACCTCTTTCAAAGGCAACTACCCTGTTTATGTGCTCTTCATTACCAACTGCTTTCCAATACCAAATCTGTTTACATGTAAAGAACTGGTTGGACGCCAAGGGAATGTGTGGTTATACAAACCAAACTTGAGTGTCTTGAGAGAAAAAGTCCAGCTTCCAGTAGGGTCTTGTGAACTTGCACTTCCAATGAGAGGCAAAGGTAAGATATACTCTCTTTCTGTCCCTTAAGATTCTTGAGACAAAATAATATACTAGTTAATTCTTGTAACTATCTATGTTTCACCAACAAGGTTATAAAAACTGGTCCAAAGACAACAAACAGAAATGGACACTTGAGGAACAAAGAAAGTGACCCTTTTCTTCCATGCTTATCATACTACATTCTCATCCATAATCATGAAGTTAAAATGACATCTTAGCAATGTGATTATTGCATCTACTAGTACTATTGCATGTACTACTACTACCACTATTGCATGATACTGAAGGAATTTAATTAATTGGAACCAGAGTTGGCTTACAATGGGAATGCTCCTAGAGAAGCCTATGCAACAATTCTTCACTCAGCTCATGTTTACGTTTGTGGGGCTATAGCTGCTGCACAAAGCATCCGCATGTCTGGATCAACTCGAGACTTTGTAATACTTGTTGATGAGACGATCAGTGGCTATCACAGAAGTGGTTTGGAAGCTGCAGGATGGAAAGTTAGAACAATACAAAGGATCAGAAACCCCAAAGCTGAAAAAGATGCTTACAATGAGTGGAACTACAGCAAGTTCAGGCTATGGCAGTTAACAGATTATGACAAGATAATATTCATTGATGCAGATTTGCTCATACTAAGAAATATAGATTTCCTATTCGGAATGCCAGAAATCACCGCCACTGGAAACAATGCCACTCTCTTCAACTCCGGTGTCATGGTGGTTGAGCCATCAAATTGCACGTTCCAGCTCCTGATGAATCACATAAACGAGATTGAGTCCTACAATGGAGGGGACCAAGGATATTTGAATGAAATATTTACATGGTGGCACAGGATACCAAGACACATGAACTTCTTGAAGCATTTTTGGATTGGCGATGAGGAAGAGAAGAAACAAATGAAAACTTTGTTGTTTGGCGCAGAGCCTCCAATTTTGTACGTCCTGCACTATCTAGGTGTGAAGCCATGGTTATGCTTCCGGGACTATGATTGCAACTGGAATGCTGATATCTTTCACGAATTTGCAAGTGATGTTGCACATGCAAAGTGGTGGAAGGTGCATGAGGCAATGCCTGAGCTTTTGCAGCAGTTTTGTCTCCTGAAATCAAAGCAGAAGGCACAGTTGGAGTGGGATCGTAGGCAGGCTGAAATAGCAAACTACACAGACGGGCATTGGCGAATAAAAGTTAAAGATAGACGCTTGAAGAAATGTATAGATAATTTGTGCAACTGGAAAAGCATGTTGCGGCACTGGGGAGAGACAAATTGGACAGATGATGAGTTTTATACTCCAACACCACCTACCATTACCACAGCATCTCTTTCGGCTTTATGAGTTGTCACTTGCCCTTTATGATTTCCTCGCGTATGTTCAAATTTCCTAGTGTTAGGGATCACGGAAACATTTTTCCTCATACATATTTTTTCATGCATAAAAATGGTGTATTCCATGTTCTGATTCTGATCATTTAGTAACAGATTTCACCACAAATCAGTTTACAGGAATTGACCTGCATGAATCAATCAAGAATCTAGTAATATACACAACAGCTCTATAAACATAATCGTGAGATATGCATGAGGTAGCAGATAGAGTTAAAACCAATCCTACCGACATTTGAACATGAATTGGAATGAAAAATATAAGTGATTTTTTGGATTTGATTTAAGATGCAAACAAACCACAAGAATCCAAGTAAGGGTTCAGAAACCTATCAGGTATTGATTATTGATTTTTCAATTCAATGTTGTTCATCTTTAGCAGTTTTCATCTTGGTTTTATTTTATACCACTTCTTACATCATAGTCCGGGGATTCTTCATTCTTCTCTAACCTACAACAGACAACCAATTTCAGGACAAATTCAGGTCGATAAATCATCAGTGTATTCCTAATATCTTATACACGTGGTTGATTTGTTTCTGTTAACTAATCCTAAGCTAAACCAAACAGTAAGACGCAACAGTTAATAGGGTTTAGTAACAAAACCTTTACTATTATTTTTAGTTATATGAAGACAATAAGATTTTACTTTTTAATTGGAGAACTAAATTGAAGGCCCATTCCATAGACGTACGATGATGTCCAAAATGTAATCTAATCATCGTATCAGCCAATGAAAGGTAGACAAGTGAACTGCTTTCAAAACGTCATAAGACCCTTTGACAGAATGTGACTGCCTGCTAGATTTGTTCAACTCATTAAAAAGTACATCATGTCGGGAGATAGATCTAACTATAACATTAAAAATTTCACATGATATGCCAGCAAAGTCGGTTCTTAGGGTGCCAAGTGGTCTATGGACACTGGTTGACAACATTTAAGTGCAAGCACTTTCACGTTAGTCCATCGTCTTAATGTGAATATGGGGACCGCATAAAATGGAATAAAATAATTAAGTTCTTTGAAAAAACGGGTAGGGTTTATATTCAAAAAGAAATCATTGCCATTTTCTCATGTAGCTAATGTGCTGCAAAAGCTTTTTAGTGATGAGGTCTTGTCCTCCAAACAGCTCTATAAATTGCTGAAGATCAAAGATTATAATGACCATTGTGCCTATAATGGGTTTTCCTTCCCTATCCTATTTTCCTAGTTATACAGAAGGAGATTTTTTTTGGAAATGTAGTAGTGTTTCTTTATCAATTTAAAATTTTATAAAAACCACTTTTGATAAACACTTAGAGAATTGAGTTTAAGTCATTCTCATAAAACCTGATTAGTAAAATGAAGTTTAGTTTCACTCATACAGTGATATCTCTGATTGATAATTGATGCAGAATCTCCAAAATCACTGGAAAAAATATAAATATATTGAATTGAGGGAGTACAGAATAAAATGAGTAGGATCGAGTATCGACCCTCAGCATCTGCCTATACAACTGACATGGGATTTGTATTCTTTGGACATCTTCATTGTATTGGCTGTTCCTAAGTGGATGAGAAAAAATTCCCCACTTACTAAGATGATCCCTCCTCCCATCCCATTCCTCACTCTGTGGTCCCTCTTCCTATTCCCCACTCCGTGGTCACTCCTAGGACGGCCTAATGACTGAAACGCTGATTCCAATCATCTCCTTGAATGAAACTCGGCACTGAATACGACAACACGTGCTCGGCTGGCACCTCGTTACTCCAGGGCACTCTCTGACTCCGATCTGAACCAGGTCCTGAGTTCCCAAATTCCCCATAATAAAGCGTTTTCAAAGCAAAATCCCCCGTCCATGGCATCCATCCATCCGGTGTGATAAGGGCTTCCAAGAATGAACGGATGAAAACTGTTCTAGAATACTCCTTCCATGGCCTCCCCAGATAGTTTCTGTGAACACTAGGTTTGCTATAATACAATGCCATGTATTCCTCGGTACCATTAATGGTACAGTTATGGAAAACAAATCCCGTTGACTGAGCAGGGTCTGTCCTACCATGTGCAGTAACAGCATTGCTCTCACCCTTCTCTGGTCTGTCTTGCCGAGGCTGGACTAGGATTTCACAGTCTTGGAAGATTGCTGCAGAGTTCCCAAAGATGAAGTCCACGTTGCCTAGTATGCGGCAAGATTTATAAAACTGACGCAGGGAATGAGCATAGAGAGTATCTTGGTTGCCTATGAATTCACAGTTTTCAATCACAGAAAGATCACTGTCTGATCTGAAGGCCACTGCTTGGTGAGCATTAGCACCAGCCGTGTTCTGAATTGTCAGATCCTTTGCCATAAATCCATCCCCAGCAACCCCTGCCATATTAAATCATTAACTCATATCAGAAATCCTTCAAATAATTTTTACATTTCCCACATAAACAAGTGCTATTTTTCGCTGAACTTAGGATAGGGAAAAAAAAAAAACATAGGCATAGTTCCTTATGTTCTGTAATCAGATAAGTGTTTTATGGCAATATCTTTTAATACAAACTTTAATTATAGCAAAGAAAAATTCTAATTTATTGAAAAAGAATCCTGAACTCAAAAGTGAAATTGCAGTAACATTAAAAAACATGAAACTCAAAAGGCAGACAGAAAGAAAAGCATGTAAACCTTAAAGACAGAAAAGAAAGAAACTGACCAACGGTGGCAGAGTTGTAAGTGGTGACGCCGGGCTGGCCCACGTTAGCAGATCCCGTGATCACAGTCTTACCCATGCCATCTCCCAAGAACACCACATTCTTCTTCCTCATCGGAACCCTCACCCTCTCTTTATAAACCCCTTCCTTTATATATATCACAAACCTCCTTTCAGAGTAATCCGGCGCCGCGTTAACCGCTTCCATCACCGTCTTGTAACACCCTCCACTCTTACACACCACAGCGTCCGCCGTCAATTTCTCCGGTATCTTGGGTATCGCGCTGAGTTCCCCAGTCCCGGAGGGCTCCCAGAAGCCGTCGCGCTCCGTCATCGGGGGCCTCCACGATGCGGTGTCGTTTCCGAAGAGGTCGTAGGAGACCAGCATGCTGAGAGCGTTGCTGGATAGGGTGACGAGAGAGTCGAGGAACGACATCGTTTGGGCGACCTGGCGCGTCTCATTGATGTACTTGAGGCCGTTAAAGCAGCCGTACTGGTAGCCGAGGGAGGCGCTCATCCAGGCGCGGGCGTCCTTGGTGGCGCCGCGGGAGAGAGCGGTGGCGGCGTGGTAGTTGCGGTGGCGGGAGTAGTGGAGGACCTGGAGGCAGCTTTTGGCGTTGGTGGTGCGGGTGCGGTTGTTGGCGGAGGCGCGAAGGATTGCCTGCACCTTGGATCGCGCGGTGATGAGTTTGTAGGAGGAGGTTGTGACGGCGGTATGGATGATCTGGAGAGGGGTGGGGTTGGAAGGGAGTTTGGGGGTGAGGGTGGCGTGGCATTGGGAGGGGAAGCGCGTGGCATTGCAGGCTTGGTGAATCTCCACGGCGGCGGAGGAGTGGGGGTGGAGGTTGAGGAAGAAGAGGAGGGAGAGGAAGAAGAGGGACGCCATGGAGAGGAGGAGAAGGAAGAGGGTGGATCTGAGGATTGTGAATGGGAGGAAGGTGGAAATGGGTTTAGTGGGTTTTCTCATGGTGGGTTGAGATGAATTTTAGGAATGTGTAAAAATTGAAGGGTGTTTTTTGTTTTGTTTTCACCGATGGAGAGTAATTTTAGTTCCTTCAATCTGAGTGTGAGGTGAAGAAGGCCATTGATGGCGGGAGAGGATGCAATCACAAACCACACTGTCGGTGGAGGTTAGCCATCCCATTCCCTCTCTCCAAAATACAAAACTTTGCTTACCGTGTCTACGGCTATGTTGGATTAAACAAAAAAAACATTAATATTTAGACTAAACCTTAATTTGTGAAATTAAATTAGACTACAAGTATTTGGACTAAAATCCATATATAAATTCTCTTAACTAATAAGTAAGATTAGGTTATGAAGCATATACTTAGTAAAATGATAAATGATATATTTACATTTAGTGAAGTTTTTTTTTCATTTTCTTATAAATATTTGTTTCTAAATTTTTTCAAGTGTTTTTGTCTTTTATAGTAGTTTTCAAACGTTATTAAATATACATATAGATATAATATTAGGTTATTGAAAATTTTAATATTTTGATATAATTTATTGAAAAAATTATGAACAAATTTTAAATTCATTGCAAAAAATATATAAGTAATACCTTTTAAATATGTGTTTAACTTTTTTTTAATACGAAGAAGTTTTATTAACATAGAATACATTTATTTTTTTATTAAAAGGCGTGTTTAATATATACAGTTTAATTTTATGACTTTATATAAATAAAGTTGTTTTATTTTATGACTTTATATAAACAAAGTTGTTGATATGGTGTTAGATTTTATTACAAGTCAAAATCATTAATGTGTTTTGCATATTTTTTTATTTAATAAGTGATTTTTTTTTATTGGTTTAAAGATTTCAAACGTGAGTTTAGAGATTCTTATGTTTAGTGACATACATTGATCTTCTTGATTGGTAGTTTTAATTGAAATGTTGAATAGAAAAATCTTGTAAACAATAAGAGAAGTCAAGTGCATTGTTTAAGTTTGTCTCGGTGGTAATTCAAAAGTGAAGGTGTTAAGTGAAGGTGTTGAGTTTTTACATTGAGAACATATAAGTGGATGAATTTAAAGTTTGAACACATTTCATTGCATATGTAGTGGCATGTTTATGAGTCCTTAGTTTATCTCAAAATCAATAAAACTTTTTATTTCAATCATCTTTGTCTGACTTTTGTCTTCCTTCCAAGTTTGCACTCAGTTTGTGTCAAACAAGTTCGCATCAAGTATGTTGTAAGTCATAATGTATTTTGACAACTCTTTGAAAGGTTGTAACTCAAACTTTGTTTTTTACTAGTCTTTGAAAGTTTGTAATTCTTTGTATATATCAGGTTTTGATAAAAATGAATTTTTATCAATGAATTCTATTTGATAGGTCCCTATTGCGTCTCTAGCACAAACATGTGATTAAAACTCTATGGAAAGGCAATAAAAAGTTTATATGCCTTACATGACATGCAATTTAGTCATCAACTGTTTGGAAATGATAAACCCACGAGTAAAAAATTAAGTTCATTGTAATAGATTTAGACATGTGTTTACCTCAAGTTGGTCACACTAGTAGAGAGGTGAAAAACAAAAATCATATTTTCCATAGTATGACATGCCACTTGTTTTACCACTAGTATGACATGCCACATAAACTTGAACAACCTCAATTGCAATCTCATCATCAACATGTTTAATCTTTTCCAATTATTCAACAATTTCAACAAGAATTTTTTTGTCAATTTAGTCTTCAACCAACTTTAGACCATTATCATAACATGTCTACCCAAATCTTCACATAATCAAGTTCCTTTATACCTACAACATTTTCTTATCTCAACCAAATCTTATTTTTTTTAGTCTATCAAATATCTTTAACACTTCCACGATCTTGTTTCTTTTTAGTCTCTCAAATATTTTTAACACTTTTACGATGATAACACTACCCTCTACATATAATCTAAATACATACATTGTTATTAACCTACAATATTTTCACAAAGTTATGATAATAAAAATGAAGACTACAAAAATGAACATAATAATAATGACAATAATAAACAACTACATAATTAAAGTCAAATTGCATTGCTCCCTCATTAGTTAGAAAGAAGAGAAGATCATCTTGTAGTACCAACTCTTATAATATTTTTTTACCATTTCCTGACCATATTAATGTGCAAAACTAATGTTCATTTGGATTTGTTCACTTAATACTTTATTTTTCTTATTTATTGTTATTTTTTTATTTATGCTATTTTTATATCACAAAAACCATACATTAATAACATAATAAAATTAAAATTAAAATAAATATTAATAACGTAATAAAACAAATAAATCTTTTAAGAAATTATTAATACTATATTTTTTATTATAATAAATAATTAAAGTAAAGATAGTAAAATAATATAAATTTAATTAAATAGTTTAAATTTTGATATTTTGTAAATTAATTTTTTAATGTATTTTTTTTGAAATATTACTCTTTATTTATTAAGTTTTATAATATTTATTTTTACTTTTATTTAAATTTGTTTAATTATAAATTATATTTTTAAAAGCTAATTTTTATATCAAATTACTTTTAAAATATATTAATATATAAAAAAATATTCTATTTACTTCAAATCTTTCACTCATTATTTTTTAATTTTTTTCCTCAGTTCAAACAATTTCACTTTTTCTTTTTCTTACTTTTTTCACTCTCCAAAGAAAAGTAAAGATCACAACATAACTAAGAAAAAAAATTGTTTCTAGTTGAGTTAACCATCACAACTTTTTAATTTGTTTACACATTTTACTTAATTATTTATTAAATGAATTCACAATCAATTATCATTAATGAATTGATCATATGATAGTGATGAGTCCATATCTCTTTCTTAGGTTTTTGGTGTTTTTTTCTGTGCTTTTAGAAGACAATGATTTTAATATATTAATTTTTAAATATATCTTAAAATATTAAATCAGTATATTTTAAAAATATAATAGAAAGGAAATACCAAAAATCTAGTAAAGAATTTAAATTTAACAAAAAATTATATGGATTTAAAACAAGTGTACTAAGGTGTAATTAAATATAAGATATGTAAATTTTTTAAAATAGTTAATTTTTCCTTATTATGTGAAATTTTCACTCTAGTAATTAATTTAACTACATGGAATTAAATTTTAGAATCAATTAAATACTATAATAAAAATGAGGGTTATAACATTAAAATGTATTTTTTTTCCTTAAACTAAAAACTACCGTACACGTAGCTGCTAAAATGCTAATAATACACATGTGCGGAATGCTTAAGGAATCGAATGGTAAAATAGGATTAAAGGTTAGTGTCCGACATAGATTAATGTAATGGTAAATTTTCTGAGAAAGAATACATAGTTTCAACAAATTATTTTAGAGAAAAATATATTTTTATATCTGTATTTGAATTTTTTCACACTTTTAAATAGTTGAGTTATACGAATTAATATGTTTTTTTATTTTGAGATAATTAATGTATTTTTAAAATTTGATAATTAAAAAAATATTAAGTTGAAGTATAAAAAAATAAAATTTATATATTTTTAAAAATCTAGGAGACTAATTTATTTATTTGAAACATGAAAAACCAAGTCGATAAAATGTAAAAAGCCCAGAGACATTTTTTTTCGAAGTGTATGTAGATGAAAGTGAATAGAAGAAAAAAAAAAGTGAAACAAAAGTAATATATCTCTTTTATTAGTTAAATTTTATTAAAAATTATAAAATCCAGAAAAGAGATTAAGTAAATAAGTTTGAGACACATTACATTTTTTTTTTATTTTTCATGCATTTTAATTAATAAAAATATGTTAAATAGGTACTATAAAAATAATTTAAACCTTTTCTAAATAAAATTTTTAAGAAGAAAAGTTAGATACTCGTCTTGTTAAAAAAAAATAAAAAAATCTCTCCATTTAGTACAGTATGTTAATACAGAAGAGAGACTAGAATAGATGAGAAAAAACAAAGGAGAGAAAGTAAAAATAGAAAAAAAAAAATCAAATCCCGCAGATATTTGCAGAGGAAAGAGAAGCCAAGCGAAGCTCATTCTTTGTCTCAGCTTAGACATAGCACAATCACAAGCTCCACTCTAGGGTTTCGCTCTCCGCGTTCTGTTCACCACTAACGAGTGAGTCTTCTCTCAACCTTACTATGCTTTTGCCCTTACGCTTCTTATTTAGGGTTTATTTGTCTTCTGTGATTTCAATTTGGAGCTTGCTTGAAACCTAATTTATCTTACTTTTGTTTGTTTTCGAGCCTCAGTGCTCGAATTTGAATGTGTGATATTCGATCTTGTGTTTCTGTTCTTTTTTGTATACGTTAGGATTCATAGTGTTATCAATGTCGTTTACGGTGAAAACTACCGTGAGTCTGATGTGACTACCGGTTAACAGAAACGGAAGCTAGAAAACGGAATTGTATATGAAGGATGATACCAGCCGTAGAAAGAACTATTAACAGTTAGGGAAAAAACACTCAATAAGAGAAAAATCATACGGATACTCATGATAACTAGGTCCTTCTTCTTGCTCTTACAATACTATTAATCACTCTTCCTGTGTTGGAGTAAGTAACTTCCTCATTTGCTTATTTCTTTGGTAGCCTCTATGGTCACTATATTTGTGAGGAATATGACAGTATCCTAGTCAGGGGCTCTAGATGTTACCCCTTGGCATTGAAAGAATGACATGAGAATGGGGAATCTTTGTAGTTGTGGTGACAGTATCTTCTTAAAGCTTAATAGATTCTCTTTTCTTAGTGGGGAATCTCTAAAGCTATGCTTTGGTTTAGACTAACAATGCATGAGAAAGACCTTTTTATCGTTGCATTTTCTTGTGATGGACTATCTGGTTGGTTGTATCTGTTCCATTTTATAATGAGCATTCTGGTGCTTTATTTTGGATAAGATTTACTTGGTTTTAGTATTGGGCTACAGGCCTTGATCGTGATATTTGTTTTCTGTTTTAGCCTTGTGCCCTTGCCTCTACTATAGTGTGAAATTAATTTCTTATGCTACAGTTGCCTAAAATATATTTAACTGATGTTATTGGAAAGAAACTTACTTGGTCACTCCTACATGTTGCTGTTCCATTACATCTTTAGACCCTTTTTCTATCCCTGAAGCAGGAGTCTTTTTTAGGCTTTCACCCATAGAATTAGCTGGATTACGAATATCCGAGACATTAGGTAGTTGTGTAGTAGGGTTGGGAGTCTCCTGTGTGCTTTAGTTCTGTGTCTCAGCAAGAGTACATTATTCCAAGTGCTAATATTAGATACAATTTTTCTGCAGTAATTTCATGTGATCAATGCGTGGAGGTGTTACCAAGTTCAGTCAAACTGTCAAAGTAGCTGGTGTAAATGGGTTTCCAATGGCATTTGATCCTTCCACAGGAGCAATATGAGATATTTAGCACACAAATCAATTCAATATTGAATAGTTTTGAAGTGGAGGAATTTTCAATATATTCTGAGATAGCAGAGGAATAAATAAACCATTGACTAGTTCGAGAAAGGGAAAGGATGTTCCACCTTATATATTTTGTTTTACTAGATACACCAGTGCCCATTTGACATCAAGAACAAACATTGAAGAAAATCAATGCAATCCACATTGTAGCTTTGCTCTACTTTTTGAGTGACCAATGGTTGAGTGTTTTGAAATATTTATGAGATGGATTAAATCTTATAAATTCGGTTGTATTTCTAGTCAGTGTGGGATTTCCAAGAGTTGTAAAAATGCTATACCATTTCCATCTTCATGGCTTTTGGAGAATAGACATAGTCTCTGGAAGATTGTTTGGAAGAGCTAGAGTCTTGTATTTGCCTATTTGAAGATTCGAATCTGTTGAAATAGATTTGATATCAATTTTGAGGCCTTGGCGGATGTTATCTTTAATTATTGAACCAGTTAGTTACAGATGACCAAGAAGACTATTTCTAAAAGTTTTATGCATCATTAAGAAATTCTTAGGCTGTATCTGACATATTACACAAGGAAGACTTGATGGTATAAGCTAACATTGTAGAGCCTTAGTAGGTGTTTGTCACATCAGAATGATAGTTGGTAGAATATAGTTGAAATTTTTTTCTCAATGCAACCATATAAATGTATCCTTTCCTTAGGATTTGACATGACCCGATAGGATATTCATTTAACCTCGACGCATCTCCCACACCTTCAATTATCCTGATTATTATTGCCTCTTGACTTTGACCACCATTGTCAATGTTTGCTCTCTTCCTCGTTAATTTTGTGTCATCGGTGGAGGCTTACATCTTCGAATGACCTGACTGGCAGTTATAAGGTTACTTTTCGAATATGTGCCCTATTCATCTACTTCTGATTAGATGTGGGGAAATGGGATAGAATATAAAGCTATACATTGGGCTAGCATCATCATCATCATCATAATAATAATAATAATGATAACTTCAGCAATAATAATAACCACAACAATAATAACAACAATAATAATAATAATTATAATAATAATAATAATTTTCCTTTCATGGATGTAACTAGCAGCCTTCTTCCATGGAAGGAGGATTTCTTCCTCTTAAGTTGAAGAAGTTTGCCCCATCTATTAATTTTTTATAACTCATTGGGCAATTTTAATTTTAATTTTCTGAATATATTTAATAATTGTTTAAAATGACTTTTGCGAATTACAGAGTTAATCACTATCTCACATACCAAGTAGCTATTTGCATTGTAATATAGTAAATAAGGTTAGCATTATTTAATCGACTACACTATTAGGCCTTATCTTATTTGGAAGGCATTATACCCAACTGACATAACTAAATCCTTTCATGGATCTACAACAGTGCTTTTTTTTTTTTTTTTTCGTGTGGAACTGTT
>Ga0099824_1007079_pt1 | contig 15056 bp, 3 predicted proteins | sample SiratrowhiteBW_FD_76837 | JGI IMG/M metagenome (GOLD analysis project Ga0099824, IMG submission 76837) | Root nodule microbial communities of legume samples collected from California, USA - Siratro white BW | ecosystem: Host-associated > Plants > Roots > Nodule | place: USA: California...
AATATATATATATATATATATATATATATATATATATATATATATATATATATATATATTAAATAAAGTTAGTTTTATAGGATTGAATTTAATCAATTCGATACAAGAAATTAAAATGTCATAAAATTTTGTAATTTTTTAGATTAATATAACTGATCACGGGATATGGGTGGAAGGATGTTTTTATTTTCTTAATCTATTACTATTGAAGTACGGAAGAAGTTGATTTGTATTTACTAAGTGGTCATGTAATATTAATTTTTACCTTAAAAAATAACATATAAAGAGAAAAAATTATCTAAAATTATCTAAAACATGACACTTAAAACTATGATTAATTATTACAGGAATGATTACTATGATACACAAATTAAATGTCATAGTTACAATAAATTAAAGAGGTTCTTGAACACAAATTACCACTCTACAAGGTCACAACGGCTAAAACTTTAAAATATGTTTTTAGGAACTTTAAGATTGGCTCATTAAGGTTGAAATTTCTAAAAAAATTTCAGGATTTTTTTCCTAGAATATTTAGTAAAAATATATTAATTTTGTTTTGATAAAAAGTTTTTAATTCACATACCTATTTTAGTTATATTTTAAGTTATATTAGCATGTAACACAGTCAAAATGCATACATATGTAGTACAACTAATTTAAAAAGAATAAAATAATATTATAATCAAATTAATATATTTATTAAATGTTAAAGAATAAAAATATTTTTGAAATACCATAACTTATTTAATCTACTTTTCTATTATTGTTTGATGTGATATTTGGTTAGAATACAACATCTTTTACCCACTCAACCACGATATCCGCACTTTGCACATGGAGTGCAGCATCATCAACTATATAAGATGAATGGCTATTTTATTCCTTTTATTAACTGTTTCTTTTCTTTCTTGTCTAAGTCTTTTTTTTTTACTCTCTCTTGGCCAAGTCTATATGCAGTGAAAGAGACAAATGCAGAGAATAATACGTTACGTATCCCATAAGAAAATATAAAAGGCTTGGCTTTATGATTTGGTAGCTACTTTTATCTTTCATAACACATGTGCAAATACAATAGAATTGACCACAAAGCATGCCTACTATTTAGTGGTCCAACCTCAATTTTGCGTCATCAAGTGTTCATAGCCTACGAAAATCAGCATTGCTTTGTTACCTATCTAATCTACGTGCATGGGGTAACTTTTATTAGAATATTTTATGACACATTATTTCAAAACTATGTTTTGCCATGTACAAAAACATTTTCTTTAGTTCAGCTATTAATTAAAGACTTTTGATTTGTCTATTTATCTATATATCTCTTTTTCTCTCCATATATCAAACAAGATTCAAGTAATTGCAAGAATTTAAAAGAGTTTTTTTTTTTTCAATTTTTATTCTTTTTTTCTTTCTTTTTTTCCTTAATTTAATAGTTGAAATTATTAGCATTATTAAATTAAGATAAAATGAAAGGTGAATATAAAAAATAAATATGGTACACCAAAATGTTGAATTTGACCAAAAATAAGTTAAAGAGTTAGATAATGTTATTTTGAATGATAAAAAATGGAGACGAAGAGTAAAGAACAAACATAAATATAAATATGAATAAATTAATTTTTGTATTATGTAAAATAAATATTAAATTAATCTTGTATATACAAAGAAATTAAAAGTTAATTAAAACTTATAAATAAAATTATAACTAACTAAACATATACAAAGATTATTAGTTTACTAGATAATCTACAGTTACGGCCGTTAGATAATATGTCAATGTATAAATTAGAATAAAATGATGACGATGAGAGTGAACTAAACCTTTTAAGATTTTCAAAATTAGTGAATTAAATCTTTATTTCACATTTGAATAAGGAACCAATCTCACAAACAGTTATATGTTAACTAATTTGATGCAGAAATATTTAATAATAATGAACAATGTATAAATTTTGAAAATTGAAAGATTGTGAAAAATAACATTAGAAATTGTACTAGTTCACTCTATAGAGTCACATCTAGTTGTTCAACCATGCTAACCAGGTTAAATCATTATAATTTTCAAGTTTTCAAACACACAACGAAACAAGAAATACAACTAAATAAATAAGTCTTGAACCTATAGCTAGTTGAAAGAAACACAACCAATAAAACAAGGAAGAAACCCACATCAACCTTTTGTCAAACTTTAGGCCATTTGCATTAAAGTTCTTGATGGAGTTGTCAGCTTCTTAAGACAACTTTTAAAAATTTGGATCTTATTAAACTTAGTTACATCAGTGTTTCCTTTGTTAACCTGAAAACCCTCACAGGTCAGTTTAGCGAGCTTCTTGTTGGAAATAAGATTTATGATTAGACTAAACTAAGATGGAGGTGTGAATTGGTTTTTGTAAAACTTTCTTGAAAATTACCCCTTGTTATACTCTCTGAAAACAAAAATTTTAAAAACAGAAAGTAATTAAATATGAAATCAAGATTGATAAAGATAACGAAATATATGTACAAACGACAAGATAAATGTGTAAAGACTAAAAAGGAAGAAGAAAGATAACATAAGGATTTATATTGGTTCAAATCTAACTAACCCTAAAGTCTTAGTTGTTCAACCTTATATGAGTTTTTACGAGCACATACAAATATGAATCATATATAAGATAGGTAGACAACAAATCAACTCATTAATAATGTTAAGAGAATATAGTAAGATGATACAACATACAACTTTTGAAATCCCTCAAGAGGATAACAATTAAACCCTTGAAAAGTCAAGAAGAAACAAGTAGGATGTTAGCCTTTTTCATTTCCAATGGTAAGTACACCAGTCGCAAATGTAGCAAGTGATAAATATATCGTTCTTTCCTAAAGAATTTGTGTAACATACAACAATAAATGTAATTGATAACAAATTATTCCTAATATTTAAATTGATAAATAAGAAAATAAAATTATGAAAAAATAATTAAAATATTTTTGGTATTTTTAATGAGCAATTGGGATGCAAAAAAAGAATGGAGATGATATGGAACACAATTGCTAGGGTTAAACTTCACCAACCTCTTTCTCATGCATAAAAACAATTACCTTCTTTCCAAACTAATGCCAATATTAACCCACAATCATACCCAAACCCTAATCCCTTAGGTGAATGAGCCTAAACTTTCCTATTGACCATTAATTCGTTGATCAATTATATAAAAAGGACTTTCTTTTGCCACAAAGGTCTTAGGACAACAAATGAATCATGCTGTATTCCTAGATACAAGCTTTCATTTGGTATTTTGATTCAGTTCCAGATTAAAAAAGATATTTTCCAATATCCTAAGAATAAAAAATCATGCAATGGGTAATCAAGCCACAACAAGCAATGAACATAGAAAAAAATACTAACATTTGAATGAAAACTCGTATATGCGAAACATATATATGAGTACCAAAATTGATTACATGAGAGTTTAACCGGTTACATCTAATCTCAACAAGATGAAAAAGATGAACAATGGAGGAAGATAGATATACAAAGAGGAGAAGAGAAAACCCTCCAAACTGTAGTCGTTGTCCAAGGCTACATTTTTTTGACCCCTAGATGGAGTATGACTCCTATGGAGTATGACTCCTATGGAGTGGAGTCTCTAACCCTAATGCAGAGAGTCATTTAGATGCACAAATTTCGACGCTCGTGCCCAACCCAACTTTAGTGGTGTCGTGTGCAATTCAGATGTTTGCTCTCGGGTTGGTTGGTGCTAGGCACAACCTCCCTGACGTGAGGCTGGAGTTGCCTACATCAACTTTCTCTTTTATGCACTCTTTTATGGCCTCTAATCTTACTTTTCTCAATTCAATTCTTCCTATTCATTTTTTAAGAAAAAAAGAGGAATTAGTGTAACTTTCCATTATCAAGCTCTAGTAATCAATTATTAATAAAAACCTAATAAAATAAAGAAATAAGTAGGTTCCAAGCTTAGAAAGAGTTAACTTCATGAAGATTGGCTCCAAAATATGATAAAAATAATTTTTATCATAGGATCAACAAAAAAATTCAGAAACGAAAAAAGTTAAAAGATAATACCAAAGTTTACAAAAGAAGTAAGTGCTTTCACAACTCTTACACATAGCCTTTTCGAAATCATTTAAAAGGAAGATTGATGAATGAATTCTTGAAAAGATTCTTAATTCTTAATGCACTCTTGAAACAACTTTAAAAATCACTTAGATGGATTGTTTAAATCAATTGAAATAATATGTTTAAAGTGTACTCAAAAACTACTTAAAGTATTAGTGAAAGGTTGAATTTATAGAGTTTTCAATACTTGGTTTAAAACTGATTTTGTTACAGGTAATCAATTATGTTAAGTTGGTAGTTAATTATTTGAAGAGAAAAAATGTTCTAGTGAAATATCACCATTGTTTTAATTGATTATGTTACCTTTTAATCAGTTAATTTGTTCTTCATCACTTTTAGAAAATCTCATGAACATATTAACTGATTAACCTTATTCTAAATGATTAAGTCATTAAGAAATAGCAAGCTATCTTAAGTACTTAACTAATTATAGAATCACTCTCAAGCAAGTTTACAAGATGAGACAAAATAGTCTATTATTATTTTTGTTAATCGATTAATCTAAAGAGAGGTTAAAACACATATTTTAGTTATACAACATTTTAAGGGATTATGAAAACCTATTAGTTAATTATTCTGTTCTTGGTAAATATAGAAATACGTCAAGAACAAACTTATTGGTTATCTAAATGATTAATTGATTAAATCAAAATTAAAACCTTCTTTGAAAAACATTTTAACCTTTTTAGAAAATAGGCTTTGTATTAAAATGTATGCACTTTTGAATTACCCTATTTAAGTATCACACACACATGCAATGAAAGCTTTAATAATCAATACATATTCAACACCATCTTCATTAACATCATCATGAAAACCAACTTCACTTGCTCTTTTACGAAGCTTGACTTGATTCCATACTTTCACTTCTTCCAAACAGCTGCAATGATCTCAATAACAACTCCCTTGACTCTATACTTGAGCATAACACCCTCAAACATCAAGTTTATGTAGAATGCCTTCACCAGGTCAAGATAAAGTTTTTCAAAGTTAAGAAAAGTTTGGAAATTCTGATGTGGAAGTAACTTTCTCAAGTTCCTAAATGTCTCCTTTTTTAGATAGGGAAATTTAGCATTTTGGGCACATTAACCAACTTTTTCACATCTCTTGATGAAAAACCTGAATGCATTATTGATCACATGAGAACCAAACATCTATATTGATGGAGGACCATCTTGGCACCACACTTATGGCTAAGAGGATGGAAGAAGAAGAAGACAAAAAAGACTTTCCTCCTTTGAAGAGTAAAATATTAAAGTTTTTTTTTTCTTTCTCTTGAGCCTTGTAAAAAATGTAGATACTTGTGTAGGTCTAATTTTTCCTTCATAAAAGGTAGAAACATAAGTGGGCCTTCAAATAGTCTCCAATTGGGCCTCAATTAGGATTGATTGGGTGGTTAAACCCTAAATTTTAAAATTCAAACTTGTATACCCTAATACACCTCTAATTATGATTTAATTTGGAGAGTAAAAACTATAGAGTAGGGACGTTTCAGCCAACACGCATGCAAGGAGGAGTGACACTTATAAACATATGGAAAAGCCTTGATTTGTGTTAACACGTGGCATTCAATGGCAAGTGCACTAGTCGCACATGTAGCAAGTGATAAATAAATATTGTCTCCTAGAGAACTTACGCAACACGACAATAATTGCAATCTTTAACTAAATTAGACTAAAGAGTAGTCCCATTATTTGTTTTAATGGGAGAGAATATAAAACTGTGCAATAAAAAATTAAATTATTTTGGTATTTTTATTGAATACCTGGAATGCAGAAAAAGGTTAAGAATAATATGGAATGTAATTGCTAGGATTAGACTTCATCAAACCTCACTCTCATGCATAAAATCATTCACTTTCTTTTCAAACTAATGCCAATGTCAATACACTATAATACTGAAATCCTAATCTCTTAGGTGAATGAGCCTAAGTTTACCTATTAAAGTCAACTCCTTAAGCAATCAACAAACAAAACTTGTTTTATCCACGAGGGTTTTAAGAATACTAATGATTCATGTTTTATTCATAGAGACAACTTTCATTAGGTATTTTGATTCAATTCTAGATTACAAACAATATTTTCCAATGCCTAAAAAATCAAATATCAATGCATGGATGATAAAACCACAACATGCATAAGCATAGAATCAAAATACTAACATTGAATGAAAAGACATATATATTATAACCAATATCGATTACATGAGAGTTCAGTTGCTTATATCTAACCCCAACAAAAAATGGGTTTAGTTTCTCATTATCATGAAGAGAATAAATATTTAGTTGAATAATGGAGGAACATGATCATAGAAAGAGAAGAGAAAACTTCTCGGAACCTTAGTGGCCATTCCAAGTCTGATTTTTTTCCTTTTTGAAAACGAAGTCCCTGACCCTAGTGCAGAGACCTCTTTAAATACATTTCAAAGTGTCATGTCAATGACGTTCACACTCGGCGCAATTCACCTGGCACTAGGCACAACTACTACCAGTGACTCTCGACCTCAGTACCACCCAACACAATTCTTTGACGTTGGGCGCAATTTCTTGAATTACTTTTTTGCTTGAGTGGTGCCTAGCTCAATTCTTTGGCGTTGGACACAATTCTCTGCATCATATTTTCTCTTTTATCTACTCCTCCATGTAGTCCAATCTTGCTTTTGTCAATCCAAACACCTCCTATTAATTTATTAGACAAATTTATGGGGATTGGTGTACAATTTTATTCCAAAACTTTAGTAACCAATTATTTCGAAAAGATCTCAAAGCCAAGAATTTAGCAAGTTTCAAACTTAAGAAGAGTTGATTTTGTTACAAAAATTGACTAAAAATTATGGTAAAAATTAACATTATCAATTTGCTTGATGTGTAAAACATTTTAGACTGAGTTCAAAAAGGAGAGGTGAATTAAACTATTATAGTTTTTTTCCAAAAGATAGTTTAAAGAATGAAACTTTTCACTAAAATAATGAATTGCAACTTCTGGTTAACAAATAGCAGAAAACAATCAATCAAATCAAACAAATAGTTTGTTATATTTCTTATTTTATTAGATTGACAAAAAATCAATTCATTCAATTCTCTCTTTAGTGAATTACAATTATCCTGATCACCAGAACTCAAGAAAAATAATCAATTATACTTCAATTTCAATTTAACAAAATTTCAATAAATTCTCAAATTATATAGAATTCAAAAAGAGTAGAGTCAGAGAGAGTGTACATGAAAATTTTATACTGATTCACTCTTTCACAAAATCTACATCGAGTTTCTTTGTCAAACAAGCAAAGATTCCACCAAATACACAATACAATAGAATTTGATTAAAATACAACACCATGAATCACTCTTTCACCTTGCAAGAATGAAAACTACATAGTGCAACACCCTGCCACACAACTATAATCAGAAATCCTATCTAACTATAACAAAAGAACCTAATTAGAAATTAAAAATATAAACTATATTTGAAACTCCAAACAAACAACAAATTCAAAGTTTGCAAAACAACTCCCTGAATCCTAAGAACAACTACAAATATGCCCATATCATTCATAGGTATGGACAATTAGCTTCAAGAATGGTTTTCACAAGTTCTTGATCAAAAGATACAATGAGTTCCCTTAGAAAAATGATTTCGCACAAAAATGATCTTTCAAAAATTCTCTTGGTCTATTTTTTCTTAGACTCATTAAGCCATATATTTATAAAAATAGGCTTTAAATATTTCAATCAATTAATTCTTCATCTAAATTGATTTATTTCATTTAACATGATTTCAATTGAGTAAGTTTAAAAAATAACCCAGTAAAAATATCAATATTAAAGTTTTTCTTAAATCCCATTTTGAAAGCAAACTTTAATTAATTACTTTACTTAGAGTAACTGCTCAGACTAAGACTTACTTCACTAGAAAAGCAACACATGCACACTTCTATAAATTCTAACACATGTCTTCAAAGATCTTCACAACTTGTTGAATTCATCAAATATTTTGCAGCAACAACTTTACCAACATGATGTGTGACTCCTTTCTCTTAGGCATTGGATTTGATGTAAGCAACTAAGCTTGGTTATCATTTTAGTTTCACATGTCCTAGTATATTGAGCACAAAGGACTTATGCATATATAAATAAGACCTTTTGTCACCTTTTGTATCTTAATTTGAAATTAAACTTGAAATTGACTATGCAAATTTGCATGTCTTCTTGTTCTTTTAAAGTTTCCAGGATGGAAGTATTCTCCTAAGCGGTCTTTTGCAAGGCATATTTCTTGGAAGAGAAACCCTAGTTCTGAGTTTATTCTAAGAAACTTTGGAAAAAAGTTCTAAGATTTTTATGAGTCTTTCGCTGCTCTAGAGATGCTTCTATAATTTTAGCATCAATAGCCAGGCTTGGAGGTCTTCAAGAGGTAAGTTTTCTTTCTTTCTTCGTTTACTTGAGAGGAAGCACCATTTGTTGTTGGATCAAAAACATAAAAATAAAAGCCAACAAAGCAACAAAGCCGAATTAGTGAAGGAATTCTCTATCACAAATGCAAAAATCTATCACTAAAATTCGTGGCTACCTTGTTTTACATCTTGCAACTGTTAGCACCAATGCTAAGCATGTGATTTGATGAAGTCAATAAAGAGCATAGCTTGCTAAAGTTCTGATGGATTGAATCTGGACTATGTTAGATCAATGCCTAGCACGTGAGTTGATCAAGACAGCTTCATGAAGAATCTATTGGAACCAACCTGAACCAGATTTGTTCAAGTGGATGACTTTGAGCCAACATGAAGATGGTTGGGTGATTTAGTCTTAGGTCCTTAGTTGTGTTTGTGTGTTGATGTTGGCTTGGTTCTTAATCATTAGTTGCATGGTTCATCATTCTTGAGGTGCTAAGAGATTCGCAAATATTAAAACTGTTTTTATTTAATTGGTTTTAAGAAAAATAGCCTAAACTATTTTTTGTTGAAAATCATTTTCAATCAATTAAATACTTGAAACAATCGATTGAATTGTGGCAGTTATTTCTGTTACAAGTGGAATCATTGACTGAGTCTTCTAACGGTCAATTCAATCAATTGAATGATTTATTCAATTAATTGAAACTGTGACAGCTAAGCCATTTTAAAACTGATTTGGCTATATAAAGGAATTGGCACTATCATTTTAAATAACTAAGATTTTTGAAAAGCATTCCTTGAGATATTATAGATTGAGAAATAGCGCCCAGTTTGTGCGAACACCTTTGACAAAGCTTTTCAAAACAAGAAACCTCCAAGAACGTGAATCTTGAAGCATCCTTGAGTGAGGTTCTTACGACTTTGGTTCTGGACCAAAGCTAAGTCTTCTACACCTGATCTTTAGTCATTGTAATATGTTCTGTGTAGAAGTACTGAGTGATCAATAGTTGATCTTACATTGTATTGTAATCTGTTTGTTGTTTTCAATTACTGGGTTTGTAATTGAGTTGGTGCAGTGGGTTTTTGCATTGGTCTCACATCTGCTGAGGGGTTCAGGAGAGTGTGAGCGCTGCGGGGAGCAGTGTTTGCTTGCGGGTTTCAAGTGGTGTTGGTGCAGTGAGTTTCTGCACTGGTTTCACACTAGCTAAGGGGTTCAGTGAGGTGTGAGTGCTGCGGGGTGTAGTGTGTACTACGGGGAGCAGTGATAACTTGTTGGGAGCAGGGGTTGTAAACTGATCTTGTGATCTTTTTAGTGGAAATCTTTGCTAGTTTGCAAAGGACTGGATATAGCCCTTGAGGAAGGGTGAACTAGGATAAATCTTTGTGTTCTTGATTTCTTCTTCTCTCTTCTTGATTGTTTTATTACCTGCTTGCATTCGCCTAAGAATTTCTGGGTGTATGTTTGTGCTCTGAATCTGTTTACGCATATCTGAATCTGTTTACACATATCTGAATCAACTGTGCTTCTGGGTTATTTTTATTGTTCATTCTTTAAATCTACTGGACTGTGTTTAATCATCTTGATTTTGGATTAACATATCTTTGTATTGAAAACTGTATTCTGGATTTATTTCTAACAACTTCCGCTATGCATAATTTATTGTTTACTGGACAGTCCAGAATTGCACGGGTTGATTGATTGAATCAAGAATTTTCATTCTCTACTTCAGAAACATTTTATATTTGCGAAAAGATTTTGAAATTTCAATTCACTCCCCTCTTGAACTCAGTCTAAACCTTATTTTATAGCAACTTGTTCTTGTCACAAATTTTGTGTAATTTTTTGTGACAATTTGTGCTTTTGTAATTTTTTTTCTTGGGTGTGTTATAAGTTTTTTTTTTCACTATGATAGTAAGTGCACGAGTGACAAATGTATGAAGTAATAAATATATCATTCTTTCCCAAGGAACTTGTGCAATACATGACAATAAATAGAATTATAACAAGATTAAACTACAAATAATTCCTAAGTTTAAATTTTTATGTGTGAAAATAAAATTAAAACTACTAAAATATACTTTTGTACTTTCAACGACACTTGGAATGTGGAAAAAGAATGAAGAGGATATGAAATGTAATTGCGAGGATTGAACTTTCATCAAACCTCATTCTCATGCATAAAATTAATTACATTCTTTTCAAACAAATGCCATTGTTAATCCACGATAATGCTCAAACCCTAATTCCTTAGGTGAGCTTAAGCTTATTTATTAACTGTCAATTTCTTGATCAATTATATAAATAGAACTTGCAATCGCCACAAGAGTCTTAAGGCAACTAAGGAATCATGCTCTATACTTAGACACCAACTTTTATTTGGTATTTAAGTTCAGATTTTGATTGCAAATGATATTTCTCAATATCCTAAGAATCAATTATTTCCATGAATCAACGTAACAAACATTAATGCACATAAATCAAAATTCTAACATTTTGAAATAAAAGTATATTTGTAAAGACATATTTATGAAAGCTATTTTTTTCTAACTCCTAGCCTCATGTAGTGGAATCTCTAAAGTAGAGGAGTGCCCATAAGTGTCTAACCCTAATGTAAAGAGTCCTTTAAATAAATTTTGATTTACGACATACATATGAGGATGAGGAAGTACCTGAAGAAGAAAAAGTGAAAAAACATCAAATAATACTAACAAGGAACATGACTAAAAGGGAGAAAGAGGAACAAATAAACAATAAGTTTGAAGGAAGAATGACAGGAGGGAAAAGTAGAACATTGGAAGAGGAGATTAAAAGAACAAATCAAATAAAGCTCTTGAACAAACTTGCGAAAATGCAAGAAGAGAAGAAAAGTAACTTGAGGAAGTTATTGTCTCGAATTTTATGTTACATTTTGCAACTTGTTCTTGTGAGGAATTTTATGTTAGTCTTTGTGACAATTTGTGCTTTGTGATTTTCTTTCTTTTTCTTGAGTGTCTTGGTAAAATGTCTTTGGTACAATCCCATGTCCCAATTTAAACATTGTAATAGTTTCATTTTAGAGTTGTGAAAGTGTTCCAAGGGGCTCACAAGTATCATTTAGACTTTCACATTAAGACATGTCTAGCATACTTTTAAAGAGGCAGATGTTTGGAATATTATCTCACATTCCTAAGACCTGTTGATCTTACATCCACCGAATGATCTTACGACATTGTTTTTACAGGAATTTGAGTTTGCCTTTTGGAATCCAACATGTTACAAGAGGAGTTTTTGGTTACTATAACCTTCATCAACTATCTATTACTGAGATAAAGCCCTGGATAGAGAAGGATGCTGAAGAGGTTTTCTTTTATAGAAGGCTTATGGAAGATTTTTGAAGCACAACAATATAAGTGTTTTGGCATGACATCATGCTGCAAGAGAGTATTTTTTTCCAAAGAAAGCTATAAAGGAGGAAATAAGGATAGAAACCAAGAGAGTTTTGGATTAGCACATGGAAGCTTCTGTTGTTGATGAGCCAGCTGAAGTGCACCATCTAATGCTCTTTCCAAAAGTTGAAGACCCTAGACCTCTTGCTTCTAGCGAGTTGGTACAATAAAACTAGTTAAACTATTAAACACAGTCAAACATATGGTCCAATATGCTTTAAGGAAGAAATGGAAGCAACAACTGAGCACATAAGGTAAATGGAAGATAAACAAAACTAGTGTCTAGAGCAAGTTACTGCATCTTTTGGTACGTGGATCCAAACCTTCTTTACATAGTTGTTGAACTAATTGAGGAACCCCTATAACATCAACGCAGCAACCTCAGCAACCCACTCCACCTCCTCCTCCACAATCTTGAGTTTTCTATAAGCCATTTTTGTTGCTGAAGAAAAAAGGGGAGAAAATACGTTATAGATAATTTGATTTCTTGTTATATTGTTATTTTTTTTAACAATCTTTTTCTGCTATTTTGCACTTGGTTGATTGATCTATTTCTTTATGAGTTATCATTGCTCTGTACTTGCTCTTAATTGTACACAAACAAATGATCATGTTATATAATGAGTTTATGTACATTAATAAGTGTGTCTAATATTAGACTATGACATAATTTAAGTTTTGATAATAACAAACACTATAAGTAAGTTATAGGGCATACTAAATTGGTTTAATAAAACATAAAACAGTAAGGTCATTCCATTTATACAAACTACTCACAAGTTCCACGACTTTGGGTCCACTAGCCCGATCATGATTTTCCTACCCCCGAAATCCTTTCCTTTTGTGGCCGGTTGTGGACGAGGAGGGATTCGAACCCCAACACCATGGTTTGATCATATCAATATTTGTTTCATGTAGATGGAGTTCTAAGATCTTAGTAGATAAGACAATCTACCAAGCTTTACATGATATACATTCTATGATTCTTCATCACATTTATGTTTTCTTAAAGTGTTATTGGGCGTAATGAGTTTATTCATTTTTTATTAAGTAAATAAGTCGTAATTGAACACATTTTCTAGAATAAATCAAGTAACACATTGTTCTTATCAAATAAGTAGCTTATCTATTGAAGGAAATGTCTTAATATGAAAACGACTAAATTGGAAAACATTTTCTGGAAACACTTTAAATTGAGATCTTGATACTTTTGATATTTGCAAATGTTGTACTAAATCATCTGTCTTTACAATATTATTTGAAGAAAAAGTTCTTAAGCACATATCAAGAATTTCCATAAAGATATTTCCTGATCAAAGCCTGCAACAGTCATATCCAAGAAGTTATATAAAGTGCTCAAGGATGAAGATGAAGAAATATACACAAGAGAAATATACAACAAGAACAAGCAATACAAGATACATAGAGTTTTATAGTCTTATCAGCTTTTGAGCTTCGATCATTTCGGTTGTATGATAAACCTTTGTAAATTTTTGACTTTTTGAAGTTATACCATTGTGAGCTTAATCTCTGCTTTATGTGAGATTGTTCTCTTTCCTTTGAGAGTTCTTGGTCTCATGGGGGGATTGAGAAGGATAACTTAGAGAGATTTGTATAATCAGAATCACCTAAAGAGGTTTTTATAGTCAGCGTAATAAATTTTCTTGATTAATGGAACCTAGCAGTTTGCTTAATGGAGATTGAATGTAGCCCAAGGTTTGGGTGAACCAGTATAAAATTTAACTTGTTGTTTCCTTTGTTTTAACTGATTGTTTGTGCTTAGTTTTATCATACGACTGTTTAGAAGGTCTACTTTTATTCGCTATAAAAAGAATTTCAAGTTCTATTTAACTATCCTTATAAAACCAATTCAACTACCCTTATAAATACATGTGGTTAAATGACGTTTATGATTGAGAAATGATTTTGATTGAGCTAAGACAAGTATGAACTTGACATAAATGATGGAAAACTCAATGAATAAGTCTATTTTTTACCTCAATTGGAAAAATGCAATTGATTCCATGAATAGATAGGTGTGCAAAGTATGTCTTTACATTAGTTATAAAATGGGGTCAATTCTCTTATGAAACGAGTTAAATAATCTTATCATTTCCATAACCATTGTGAATATCATGAACTTGTTGGTGATGACTTAGTGATAGAATGATCTACTCCAAGATGTTTCTTCTAGGTGTCCATTGCATCATTGTGCAGGTCATAAGATTAAAGATGAGTGGTTAAAGGTATGGTTGAATGTGGTTACATTTGGTGAGCAAATGGTTAAATGGTAGTTATGATTAGAAATGAAGTTGAAAAAGATATGAATGAGCATGGAACTTCATGAATGGTGCTGAAGTCATTGGATTAAACTATTTTTGTCATTAACACCATGGTTGGAAGAGATGTGATTGATTCCATCATAAGACAGAGCTGCAAAAAGTGTAGTTAAGTTCGTAAACAGTAGCCAAACCTCCCGCCACTTCCCTTCGTAAAACATACAATGTTAATAACACTCATTCAAATATTTGTACACAACCCTTCGTAAAACATACAATGTTAATAACACTCATTCAAATATTTGTACACAATGCAATGTATTGGTGTGGGATTCGTGTACATCATAATCGAGTGTACACGAAATATTTTCCATTATTATATTGGTTACTAAGTTAAAGCAACAGTTCTCCCATCCCAATAAAAGAATTAGCGACAAAAGATAAAGGAGAAACATGAATGCATAAAGCTTAGGTTGAAGAAAAAAAAAATAATGAACGCAAAACTCATATACAGAAAAACTATTAATACCAAATGTAAAAGTTTATCTTGTTCGCCACTTTTTAAGCCAACACACATTTGCAGCTTTTCATTTTATACACAAATGTGTTTAAAGCTTATCATGGGTTGGGCCTTGAATGAGGAGTATTTTATTTCACTCATTTGATTATTTTTTTATGAAAATAAAAAGTTAAAAAAAATTATATACATACATACATATATATATATATATATATATATATATATATATATATATATATATATATATATATATATAAAAAAATTTATTTTTTATTAAAATAAAAAAAAAAAAAAAAACAAAATATAAATTTTATATATATAT
>Ga0099824_1007085_pt1 | contig 15044 bp, 10 predicted proteins | sample SiratrowhiteBW_FD_76837 | JGI IMG/M metagenome (GOLD analysis project Ga0099824, IMG submission 76837) | Root nodule microbial communities of legume samples collected from California, USA - Siratro white BW | ecosystem: Host-associated > Plants > Roots > Nodule | place: USA: California...
AAAAAAAAAAAAAAAAATATATATATAATATATATATATATATATATATATATATATATATATATATATATTCAGTTAACATGTGATTTGGAGAGTTTAATGACATTTAAGAAAAAAATCTACTGAACATTAAAATATTTTGAGTTAAGTATGATATTTTATTTAAGTTTGCTGGAGTTAGATATATTTTTTCACTCTCTTTACTGTCAAAAAAAAAAAACCCCCCGAACATAAAGTACACAAACACTGTGTTAAAAGTGACAACTTCAATTTTTTTCTGAAATAGAGTCTAATTTTAATTGATGACTTTAATTTTTCTATTTTTCTATTTTATTAATTTTCGTATATTTAAATTAAGGTTTTTAAATAAAAAAAATCTGAATTAAATTGTTTAATTATAACAGTGTTATTTTTATATTTTAATAACAATATTTAGGTTTTTTTTTAAATGTAGTTAGTTTGTTTAGATAATAAAATTTGAATAATTTGTTTTTAATAAAGGTTAAAAGATCAAATAAAAATTGAAATAAACTCTATTGAATATTTAAAATGAAGTTGGTATTCTTATTGTCTTCCAAGTCTTTATTGAAATTTTCATATGTGTTTGTGTTTTATGTGTAATAAAGATAGTTTAACTTTCATCCCATGTTAATATATTTAGTTATAATTTATTATCAATGTTAAATCATTAAACGATTCATAGATTTTTTAAAATGATTTAATATAAAGTTGTTTTTATGATAACAACACTCTATGTGTTTATATTAATAATCTTATGTATTTGTTAGAATAATATTTACATATTTTTAAACATAATAAATATTTACGGATGAATATAAACCTATATAAGGGTTTATTTATTATTATTTTATTATATTAATTTTGTTTAAAATTAGAAAAAGAGAAAAGTTAAAAATAAATGATTTAAGTTATTTACCTGTACGTATTTCTATAAATCTTTTGAAATTAAGTTTAGACTATTATATTATTATAACTAAATACAAAAACAATTCAAAATAATTTTGACACATACATTTTTGATTTAATTTGTTTCTAAATTTAAAAATAAATTAAAGTATTTTTTATATAAGTATCAAAATCAGATTTTATATTGTGATTTAATATTTAAAATTTGTTCATAATTAAAAATTATTTAAATTATTATAAAATATTTAAACGTAATTAATTATTTTAAATCTAAGATATTTTATAATATTTAAATATTTTTATATACAATTAAAGTCATTTTTAATACAAAATTAAAAATAAAAGTTATTCTTCCAACAAAGTTACATATAATAAACAAATTCATGTTAAAAAAAGACAATAAAAAAAAAGTAAATGATATAATACAAAAATTTACTAACTAAATATATGAGTGTTTATTTTAAATAAAACATTTCAAGTTTTAGAATGAAAAAAATGGTAAAATTCTTTACTTTTATGAAATAAACATTTTGAGAGCTTTCATTATTTTTTTAATTAAGAATATTTCTTTCAATCATATTGATTTCAGAAAAATATTAATATACTCAATTATAATTTGAGGAGGTTTATATATTTATTATAAAATATAATTATGATAATTTATTTTATTAAATTGAGTTTAAACTCCTTTCAACGAACTTTTCCAATCACGCTTATCCTGGTGTGAGAACTCGTGGCTAGGGTCTGAATCGATTTTGGCAGATGGCAAACATGCAAGCAAAGCAAAGGAAAATGCAACCAAAGAAAATTAAGGTGATAAATGAATTTGGATCGATCGATTCGGACAATAGGATGAAATAAATGTAATTTAACTCTAAAATAAATAAACATCCTCGTCTCAGACACTTCTTCAATTTCGGATCCTGGGTTAGTTTCAGTTTCAGTTTCAGCCATGGTTTCTCCTTCCACCACCCTCTCTCTTTCCGTCCTCTTTTTCTTTGCCTTCTTCTCGCAATCTGAATCTGACACTCCCAAAGTCTCCTTAGAACTCTACTATGAAAGCTTGTGCCCATACAGCGCCAACTTCATCGTCAATCACCTTCCCAAAATCTTCACCAACAACCTCACCCCCATCGTTGACGTCAAATTCGTTCCTTGGGGCAATGCAAAACTTCGACCCAACGACACCTTCACCTGCCAGGTACCCTTTCCCCCAATTTTTATTTTATTTTTCAATTTTTTTCTATTTATTTATTTATTTATTTGATTGCAGCATGGACCAAATGAGTGCTTCCTGAATACAGTTGAAGCCTGTGCAATTGACACCTGGCCTGAACTGGTAACAATTTTTTTGCCCCTTTCCTTTTTTCAGTTAGAGCTTTAATTGGGGTTAGGAGTACTGTGATAATCAGGGTTGGTTGGAAAACCAAAGGACTAATCTTGTTGTGTTGGTTCCGTGTAACAGTGATTTGCTTTGCGTGTGTTTATGTGTTGTGAGTATTATTGGTTCCCTCTTTTTTTCACAGAGCAAGCATTTTCTGTTCATCCACTGTGTTGAGGATTTGGTGCATCAGCGAAAGCCCAGCGAGTGGAAATCTTGCTTTCAGAAACTGAATCTGGATCCCAAACCTATTGGCCAGTGTTATAATAATGAACGTGGAACACAGGTTGGTGTTTTTCTCTGATTCAGTTCTTGTTCTTGGGCTGCCTTGTTGTTGCTGAGATAGCTTTATTATGTGTGATTTTAATACGGGGAGGTTTATCCAAATAGGACTTTAAATGCTTTTAAACAACCTTTCTTTTCTGTACTTGTTTTCAAGGAGCCTGAAAATTTCACTACCGTTGCTAAGTGAAACAATCTTGTGGTAAGATGGGGAATTAGAAAATTTTAACAGTTATACAGATGCAGAGTTGGTGGAGACTTAGCTGTTTTTTTTTTTTTTTTAAAATGAATTGATAGATAATTGAATCTCACTTGAAGGTGCGATATTCCATATGAACTACATCTAGGTGATTTTGTTATATAAAATTTGTTAAATGTAATTGTGAGTTTAAGTCACGTTAAGTGAGTGAAAATGAGAAAGATGAAAGATGAACAACTTATAAGAAAAAAGATTCATAAATCTAATATATTAAGATTTTGAATTCAAGTGGTATTAATCTTTTACATGAGTTTGTTTGACTGATGTCTCACTGTTGTTTTGGTTTGGTTTGTTTGACTGATGTCTTATTGTTGTATTTTGGTTTTAGTTTTTACTAAACTCTGAAGCTCTCTAATATGTCATAGAAAAAAGTTATCTATCTATCTTACCAGATATAATAGAACTATCAAATTGTAGCTGCTGAACATTCATCTTTCTTCAAGCCTCAAGATAATTTTTAAAAATCCTTTCTCAATACTTTGCCAAACTTGCTGTATATGAAAACTATCTCTCGATGAAAGAAAAAAAATACATGACAGTTGTGCTTTAAGATTGTAACATCATTGTTTTGCTGAAATTTTTGTCTCAAGTAACATTTACCATCTTTATATGCAGCTGGAGCTACAATATGCAGCTGAAACAAATGCTTTGGAGCCTCGTCACCAGTATGTTCCATGGGTGGTTGTGGATGGAGAACCACTCTATGAGGTCAGTTTTGCAGTTTTATATCAGATGAAACACGTATCATTCTCAGTTTCTGAACTTTTCACTGAGATACATCTCTAATTACCAAATAATTTATGACAATGAAATTTGTGCTTTATGTGTATGTAAGTTTGTGTAATATAATCAATGAAGAATTATAAATGTACAGGAAATTCAACCGTGCTTGCAAAATTTTGTGGTTGCAGGATTATGAAAACTTCATAAGATATATCTGTAAGGCTTATAAAGGCACTGATATACCCAAAAGTTGCACCAAAGTATCATACCTTGCAGAAGTGACAGCAAAGCCTAAGCATTCAGTTTCGTACAAGGAAATAGGAGAACCAGCATGGCGAGAAATGAGTTCAATCGTGTCCTCATGGTTGCACAAGATGATGAACCTTGGTGGTACAACTTAGATGTGGCAATGCTGAATGTAAAAGCAGTTTGTTCGTGTTATGTTGTGTTGACTGACACCTCAAAAAGTGCAATATTAGACTTATAGTAATTCCAAACAAAACCATGTTCACTATAAGAGTCTTTTCTAAAAAATATAAGAAAATAAGAGAAAGAGAGAAAAAAAAAATAAACACTCTTTTCTTGAATAGTAAGATAAAATATACCTAATTACTTACAGTAAATAAAAGAAAGACAGAAAAAAAGACACGCCCTTTTTCTAAATAATAAAAGGAAAGGGAGAGAGAAAAGAAACACTCATTTCATGAATATTAATTATATATAACCTATATAAAATGTTAAATAGGATTTTATATATAGACTTATTGGTGTAATATAAAATCGTTTAAGAACCCTAGAGGACATATACTATTTAAGAATATATATTATTTAAGAATTTACCATAGTAGACATTCTAATGAGATGTAATAAAGTACTACATCGTGTACTCATTATATGCATTTTCATATTATTAAACTTAGTTATAAATATTAGATGATTATTTAGTCTTAATATAATGAATAGACGTATGCAAGGCTACTTAAAATCCAAATTATAAGTAGGATTGTAGTTACAATTCAGATTATAAGTAGGATTGTGATGAATTTATAGAATTGTAAGGGAAGAAATATCAAGGAAAACAAATAAGAATGAGATAAGAGTCGCACTCATATAAGGGAATGATGTCACTTTTAACCTAAAACCTTAAGATATTAAGTTTGTGGGTTTTATTTCTTACACAATCTGAGACTTAGACTCATACTTGGATATCTAACAAACTCCTCTTCAAGTGAGAGTCTCTCTTCCACATTGGTACACTCCCCCCTCGAGCGAAAACATTTTTGAACAGAAACATTTTCAAACACGAGTACCCCACTCACAAAGGACCCCTATTTATACAGTTGTTTACACATTTAAACGGGACACGCTTGCCTGAACCTTGAAGACTTTCGATACAGGTTCAAATGTCACCAAGATGAATCATCGGCTTTGATACCACTTGCTAGGAAGATGACACCACCTTCAACTCAAAACCTTGCTCAACTTTATCATTCATACTCAACGTGAGACTTAGACTCACAATTCAGATACCCAACAATATCACATCTTTTTTATATACAAAGAAAATAAATAAATAAATAAAATAAAATATTTTAGAGATATTATAAAGAAATAGAAGAGACTATAATTAAGATTGAAAATGGTTCAATCCAATTAAGAATATGAAAAGTGCAACAGACACTCTTAATTCTTAATTAAGTTTAAAATTTATTTTAAATTTTAATTAGATTATAGTTTATTTTAATTGAGATTGAAACTCATATTCAATGAAGAAGAAGGTGAAAAGTGCATTAGGAAAAGACTATAAATTATTAATTGGGTTTGAAATTTTCAATTTAAAATTTATTAATTTTAATTGAATAATGTTATCACGGTCAACACATGACAAGGTAAAATTACATTAATTTTTAATTAAAATTAGATTTCAACTGAATTCATTCACCCAAAAAGTGAATAGTTGCATAAAAAAAATCACAATCACACGTTTTTAACCATTTTATTCAACAGTCTTACTGGTTTAGGAATTGAATCCCAGATATTATATACGGTCCTACCATTTTAAATCTTAACTACCTTGAACGTATGTTCTTCTATGATAAACTTTACAATTTTTGTATTTTAAATCATGAATGAGTTATTTCCGTTATCAATATTTATTCTCAAACAAAAAATTAGTTAACTCTATGTTATGTTTAAATTTAGATATTGAAAAAAAAAAACTTAGTAAATATATGTGCAGATTATCTTTTTGAAGTTATTTTCATTATATTTTCTTTATTTTCTTCATTTCATGTTATTTTATGTGTGGGGTGCCTTTCACCTCATCCCATTGAATTATTAATAATATATTGTTAGAATTATATATATATATATATATATATATATATATATATGTATGTATGTATATATAAATTAACTCAATAATAAAGAAAATAATTATTATTAATTATTTAAGGTGTAAAATTAGGAAAGAAGATAATTAATAATAGACACTCAAGTCTAAATTTATTTGTAGTTGGAGGTGTTATTTTAGAAATTTAAATGAGAAAAAAATTAGATTAGATAAAATAATCTTGTATGAACTTGATGAGGATCATTTATCCGGACTAATTACTATAAAATATGATTTATATTTACCTAAAATACATATGGACGGTCTCGAAAGAATATATGACTCTCCATATGATAGGCAATTTTATGATGTGATATAAGTTAATAATAATATTTATTGAACCTTTGAAATTGATGATGTTACACTAAAGAGATCAATTCAAAGTCAAATATTGAAAATCTGTTGAGACACGAGTCAAAGTTATTTTCCTAATCAACTTTGTGACACAGAATTTTTCAACTTTGACCCAACTATATGTCTTATAGGGAATGATCAACTATCGTGTATACATAAGGCTATATACTAATTAGAGAGATAAGTATTGTCAGTTATTGAAAGCGTTGTCAATAGTTACTAAGAACATTGTGGAAAGATGAGCAAATTGAAACTATATTAATCATGTTAAAGTTTGTCATACGCATAACGATTTTAAAAGAACCTTATCGAAAACAATTTATCCAACTACTTAGGAGAGTGGACTCAACCATTATGTACATTGAAAGACGTTACCCTCCCTCAAGAGCAAGATAAACTAAACTAGGGAAAAAGCGTAAACATTGTATCCCGCTGTCGGACACAATCATCATTAGTCATTAGACCCAATGATCGGTAGATCATTGACAAACCTTCAGATTTTAGTTAGGAATGGTTACTTGATAAAGAATACTTTAGCCATGTGTGACTTGGGTAAATAATATTCCTTGATAGGGTCAACCAAGAGTGGTTGGAATCTGAAAGAATATTCGATTAACCAAAGTGGCTAGGTGTCAATAATACTCAAGGTCAGCCAAGAGTGACTTTAGAAAAGAATACTTAAGGGTTAACCAGAAGTGACTATGAGCTTAAAAAATACTTAGTTAAGCTAGGAGTTCAACTTGTGTCAAGAATACTTAATTAAGTCAAAAGTGATTTGTGTCAAGAATATTCAAGGGGTTAATCAAAAGTGGTTACGAGCCTAAATAATACTCAAAGTGTACTTTACAACATTACTCTACTTAGTTGATCTAAACGTACCCCATTGAGACAAACAAACCAATATAAATTATGGTGTGTAGTCTCTCTCTCTCTTATCTTATTTACATTACATGTAATCATCGTTTGTACTAACACAAGAACAAAAGTTAGTTTGTGACTGCATAGTGAAAATATTTTTTTCTTAAGGTGCTTTTCAAACCAATCTTTTATCTTATATATGTATTGTTAGGTCAGATGATAAAATTATGATCTATTCACTTGTTCAAATTAACATGGATATATGTTAGTAAAGTGATTTAGTTAATTTATAAATCTGCATATGACGTGACCACCTAAATTGAAAAAAATAAAGATAAAAAAGTTATTTAAATATATTCATCTGATCATATTTATTATAAAGTCTCTTCAAGAAAAATGTCTTATAATTCATCAAACGAAACCTTTTCGAAAAGCACTTATTAAAAAATATATTTTTAAGCCTACATTTCTCTAATGAATTTTACTAAAAAAATAATTTCTTACAAGTGATGTCTTTGTTTTTTAGTGTGTTGATTAAAAAAATAAGGATAAGTATGTAATTTTTTATTGTCAATTACAATAAAATAACTCAAATTATCAACGGATAAAATTCAGCTAATAAAATGTTATTATCAAACAATTTTAATGACAGAAAATTATTTGATCAATTTATCAACAAAAAAGTTTAACATTAAATTAGCCGTCAGTAAATCTGTCCACTAATCTTAAATCTCAAAATTCTAAACAATTTTTTTATAACAGTATAATAATAATAATAATAATAATAATAATAATAATAATAATAATAATAATAATAATAATAATAATAATTAAAATACTGATAATAATAATAAAAAAATAAATAATAACAATAACAATAATAAAAAATTTAGTATTAATAATAATAATATATTAATAATAATATTAATAATAATTATAACAAAATAACTCATTATTATTATAATCGAAATAACAATATCAATACTAATAATAAAATAAAAAATAATAATAATTATTATTATTATTATAATTGTAATAATAAAAATAACTATAATTATAATATAATAAAAAAACTGTTTGGTATGATAGTTTCCAAAGGACTTATATTGGATAATTTTTATTTTAATTGTAAATAAATGAAATAAACTTACTAAGTATAATCTTAATAACTATTTTTATAATAAAAAATATATAGTTTACTATTAAATTTTAATAAAAAGATATCATAAGAAAATAAATTTAAAATATATACCTAAAATAATATGTTAATAAAAAATATCATACAAAATATCTTCATTATCTATTTTATTCGTTTACCGATCCAACTTGATTGAATTATGTATTCAAATTGAAATTTTTACCACAATAACACTGTTTTAAACAATTATTCCTCAAATAATACATATTCAACTTTATTTCCCAAACTAACACCATTCAATGTGCATAGTCAAAATTCTATTTCTTCCAAAATAGATTTCTCAATCCAAATTTTTGCAATTTTGAAATTTATACCCAATAAGAATTCTGTTCCTTGAAATCGAATTTTGGAAGGGTTTTTTTTTTCAAGTTTTATATTCTTTTTTTTGTTTTAAAGTATAAATTTTTTTAATTTTTGTCTGACTTTTTTATTTGAAAAATCTGAAAATATATAAAAATATTATAAATATTTATTGTAGAATATGAGAAGCTAATTTTTTAAAAATCAAATTTTGATTATATAAATAATGTTTTAAAAAATTTAATTAAAAATGGTAAGAATAAATTTAAAATTAGTTGTGAGATAAAAAAATTAAACTATCTAAATATTTAATTTAATTTTAAAAAAATAAAAATATTAAAATTTTGTGAATAGTTATTTTTATTATTTTTATTGATAAATTAAAAATTTAAAATGAAGTTGGAAATGTTAAAAAAAAAATTAGGCAGGGTAATTTATAGATTTAAACATAGGTAAAAGTTTTGTTAGTAAAAACATGAAAGAAAATACAATTAAAATTTGGAAGGATTTATTATTTATTTTTAATTTATATGAGAGAAGGAGATAAATAAAAAAGTATGTAAGCAAAAACTGGTTAGTCGTGTATATATAAGTGGTTGCCTACGTTTATAACTCCGACACCCATATTATATTAAATCACTACTTGTGAGTTATTCCAACCATAAATAACTGGTTAGTCGTGTACATCTAAGTGGTTAGGTACGTTCATAATTCCGACACTCATATTAAATCACTGCCTGTGAGTTATTCCAACCTTACATAACTGGTTAGTCGTGTACATCTAAGCCAGTGAGTTATTCCAATCTTAAATAACTGGTTAGTAGTGTACATCTAAGTGGTTAGCTACGTTCATAACTCTGACACTCATATTAAATCATTGCCTGTGAGTTATTCCAACCTTAAATAACTGGTTAGTCGTGTACATCTAAGTGGTTAACTATGTTCATAACTTCGACAACCATATTAAATCACTGTCTGTGAGTTATTCCAACCTCAAATAACTGGTTAGTCGTGTACATCTAAGTGGTTAGCTATATTCATAACTCTGACACCCATATTAAATCACTGCCTGTAAGTTATTCTAACCTTAAATATCTGGTTAGTCGTGTACATCTAAGTGGTTAACTACGTTCATAACTCCGACACCCATATTAAATCACTGCCTGTGAGTTTCCTACCGTAAATAACTGGTTAGTCGTGTACATCTAAGTGGTTAGCTACGTTCATAACTATGACACCCACTGTTTGTGAGTTTTTCCAACCTTAAATAACTAGTTAGTCGTGTACATCTAAGTGGTTAGCTACGTTCATAACTCCGACACCCATATTAAATCACTGCGTGTGAGTTATTCCAACCTTAAATATCTGGTTAGTCGTGTACATCGAAGTGGTTAACTACGTTCATAACTCCGACACCCATATTAAATCACTGTCTGTGAGTTTCCTATCATAAATAACTGGTTAGTCGTGTACACTAAGTGGTTAGCTACATTCATAACTCCGACACCCATATTAAATTACTGCTTGTGAGTTTTTCCAACTTTAAATAATTGGTTAGTCGTGTACATCTAAGTGGTTAGTTACGTTCATAATTCCGACACCCATATTAAATCACTGCCTGTGAGTTATTCTAACCTTAAATAATTGGTTAGTTGTGTACATCTAAGTGGTTAACTGAAATTTACAAAAAGAAAATCTATGAAGTTTTTATTGAAAAGAAAATATTTTTACTTATTTCCAAATCTATAAATTATACTACCTAGATTTTTATTTAACATTTCTAACTTTATTTTCCAAAATCAATTCAAATTTAATTTACCATGATTAATAAACATCTACAAAATTTAATATTTTCTTTTATCTTTAAACCATATTACATTTAACTTAGATAGTTTAATTCTTTTTTCTCTCACAAATTACATCTAATTAAATTTTTTAAAACATCTATAAATAAACTTTTTCATATAAATTTAATGAAAATAAATGATTTTTTTCTTACATACTTTTTTATTTATCTCATTCTCTCATATAAATTAAAAATAAATAATAAATCCTTCCAAATTTTAATTGTGTTTTCATTCATATTTTTACTAAAGAAAAAAAATTACCTTTTTTTAAATCTATAAATTAGACTGCCTAATTTTTTTTTAACATTTCCAACTTCATTTCAAATTTTTAATTTATCAATAAAAATAATCATTTACAAAATTTTAATATTTTTATTATCTTTAAATTAAATTAAATATTTAGATAGTTTAATGTTTTTTATCTAACAACTAATTTTAAATTTATTCTCACCATTTTTAATTAAATTTTTTAAAACTTTATTTATATAGTCAAAATTTGATTTTTAAAAAATTAACTTCTCATATTCTACTATAAATATTTAATTTTATATATTTTTAGATTTTTCAAATAAAAAAGTCACACACAAATTAAAAAAATTTATACTTTAAAAGAAAATATAAAACTTAAAAAAGAAAAACCATTTCATAATTCGGTTAACAGGAACTAAAATTCTGATGGGATATAAATTTTAAAATTACAAAATTTGAATTGAGAAATCTACTTCTGAAATAGAATTTTGACTATACATAATAAATGATAGTTTGAGAAATAAAGTTGAATAAGTGTTATTTAAAAAATAATTGTTTAAAAGAGTATTATTGTGGTAAAAGTTTCATTCAAATTTGTTTCGGATTTCTTTAGATATAGTCATGTGAGTTTTTTTTGTCGTTCCTATAATCAAAGATGTGAAAAAATTTATCCTTTTGCAAAGTTTAATAATATATAAAAAAAATACCTACAAAAATATTAACTTCATTTATGGAACTGGTGGCAACTTTGTGATGGTAAGAGACTGTAGTTGCCGAAGGCTTGGCAGATGGGAAACATACAAGCAAAGGAAATGAATTTGGATTGATAGATTCGGACAAATACGATGAAATGAATGTAACTTAACTCTACAATAAATATCTTCGTTTCAGCGACACTTGTTCAATATGATTAGTTTCATTTTCAGTTTCAGCCATGGTTTCTCGTTCCACCACCCTCTCTCTTTCTGTCTTCTTTTTCTTTGCCTTCTTCTCGCAATCTGAATCTCACGCTCCCAAAGTCTCCTTAGACTTCTACTATGAAAGCTTGTGCCCATTCTGCGACAGCTTCGTCGTTGATCACCTTTCCAAAATCTTCACCAAAGACATCGCCCGCATCGTTGACGTCAAATTCGTTCCTTGGGGCAATGCAAAACTTGTAACCAACGACACCTTCTTTTGTCAGGTATCTTTTCCCCACACTCCACCACACTCGGATCCTCAAGTCAGTTTAAAATTAAAGTCTAATTTTCAAGTTAGTTTAGAATTAAGATGTATAACAGATAATTTAGATTAGAGTTTAAAACTATTTTATATTTGTTGATACAGTTTTATAGATGTTATGTCGAACTTAGGGTGTTTGGGCTTAATTTATAATGATCCGTTATAATCCATTAGTTAGTTCTGTTAATAAGTTAATCTATGTTACAATCCTCTATGTACTCCATGTGTGTGATGATGATGCATGTAAATGTAATTTGGTTATTTGGTTAATGTATGTAGTCGACGTTATAGTATTTCAAACTTACAATTTATAATAAACTATTATATTTTAATAAAATAATATTATTTTTAATTGTTAAATAAACGGAGATTACCGTTTCGAGTGTTAATGTATCGTTGTTCTTTATTTATTTGATTGCAGCATGGACCAGAGGAGTGCTTGCTGAATACAGTCGAAGCCTGTGCAATTGACATCTGGCCTGAACTGGTAACAACTTTTTTCAATTAGAGCTTTAATTGTGGTTAGGAGTACTGTGATAATTAGGGTTAGTTGATAAACGAAAGGAGTAATCTTGTTGTGTTGGTTCAGTGTAATAGTGATTTGTTTTGCGTGTGTATCTGTGTTGTGAGTATTTATTGATGTAACTCGAGCCTCTTCTCTCTTTTTTTTTTTCACAGCACAAGCATTTTCTGTTCATCTACTGTGTTGAGAATTTGGTGCATCAGGAAAAGGCCAGCGACTGGAAATCTTGCTTTGAGAAACTGAATCTGGATTCCAAACCTATTCGCCAGTGTTATGAAGGTGAACATGGAAAACAGGTTGGTGTTTTTCTCAGTTTCAGTTCTAGTTCTTGGGCTACCTCTTGTTTCTGAGATAGTTTTATTATGTGAGTTTAATACGGGGAGGTTTATCCAAAAATGCTTTTAAACAACCTTTCTTTTCTGTTCTTGTTTTCAAGGAGCCTCAAAATTTCACTAGCGTTGCTACTTGAAACAATCTTTTGGAAAGTTGGGGAATTAGAAAATTCTAACAGTTTAACAGATGCAGAGTTGGTGGAGACCTATCAACTATCTCTCGATGAAAGAAAAAAAGACATGACAGTTGTGCTTTAAGATTGTAACATCATTGTTTGGCTGAAATATTTGTCTCAAGTAACATTTACCATCTTTATATGCAGCTGGAGCTACAATATGCAGCTGAAACAAATGCTTTGCAGCCTCCTCACAAGTATGTTCCATGGGTGGTTGTGGATGGAAAACCACTCTATGAGGTCAGTTTTGCAGTTTTATATCAGATGAAACACGTATCATTCTCAGTTTCTGAACTTTTCACTGAGATACATCTCTAATTACCAAATAATTTATGTGTGGTTTACGTGTATGTAAGTTTGTGTAATGTAATCAATGAAGAATTATAAATGTACAGGAAATTCAACCGTGCTTGCAAAATTTTGTGGTTGCAGGATTTTGAAAACTTCCTAAGCTATATCTGTAAGGCTTATAAAGGCCCTGATATACCAAAAAGTTGCAACGTATCACACCTTGCAGAAGTTAAACCAAAGCCTAAGCATTCAGTTTGCTACAAGGAAACAGGAGAACCAACATGGCGAAAAGTGAGTTCAATCGTGTCGTAATCATATTTTGACACTACTGTACACTCATTCCATCCATTTAGAATAAAATATTATATAAATAATTGTGAAATGGATATATAAAATAAATAGTAGTGTCATTCTATGACCTCATGACAATGCAATGCTCAATGTAAAAGCAGTTTGTTCTGTGTTATGTTGTGTTCACAAACACTTATTATTATATAATATTTTATTAGAAAAAAATAGATGTAACAGAGTGTCAAATTATCTTTATTCTTCTTAAAAAAAGTGTTATATTAGACTTATAGTACTTCCTAAAAGATATGAGAAAATAAGAAAAAAGAAACTCTTTTCTTGAATAGTAAGATAAAACACATTTAATTACTTAAAGTAAATAATGGAAAGACAGAAAAAAAGACATGTCCTTTTTCTAAATAATAAAGAGAAACAGTATTTTTCTAGATAGTAAAAGGACAGGGAGAGAGAAAAAAAACATTCATCAAACACACTTAATTAGATATAACATGTATAAAATGTTAAATAGGATTTTATATATAGACTTATTGGTGTAATATAAAAAACACTGGACTATATATACATTAGACACGTGTACTCATTAAATGCATACTATTAGACTTAGTTATGATTATTTAGTCTTAATATAATGGATATACGTATGGTCTTCTATGATTGTAAGTTAAACTTTGCAATCTTTTTATTTTAAATAGTGAATGAGTTATATTCGTTATCAATAAAATTGTAAAAAAAAATAGTTAACTCTAAGTAATGGTTAAATTTAAATATTGAAAAAGACTAGTATATATATATACACGTGCAGATTATCTTTTTGAAGTTATTTTCATTATATTGACTATCTGATACTCAACAACATTTTTAAGGAAGTGTAGTATAACATGTTTTGTTTGTTCATGGTATACCGGATTATTAGTTAATCGTATAACATTATAATTATTACAATAAATAGACACCACATAGTCTTGTATGATACTCAGTTCTTTTATTATTTGTTTTCATTTCAGAGTCTCATTTACCTCCTTTTTATATAATGCACTTTTTCTTGGTAACATAAATTGACCTTTAATTATAATTTTTTTTTTAAATAAATTGCACTGAAGCTAAGAACAAATGTTCGTAAGTAGACTTTTATTTATTTATTTATATTCTTTGCATTATTTGTATTTACAAAATCTTTAATACCTTATCAATCGTGAGCAGAACATTTATATATCAGGTACCATATTGTTCCATTTAGGTATTTCAAAACATATTTTAAAGTCTCGTAATGTACACATTTAAGATTTGTCATAAACATGATAATAAGTATTCACTTCAAGAGACTAATATTTTTCATTTAAAAATTTTGTGCTAATTTTTTTTTTTTTTTTTTTAATTTTTTTTTTTTTATTAATTTTTTTTTTTTTTTAAAATATTTTTATA
>Ga0099824_1007086_pt1 | contig 15042 bp, 10 predicted proteins | sample SiratrowhiteBW_FD_76837 | JGI IMG/M metagenome (GOLD analysis project Ga0099824, IMG submission 76837) | Root nodule microbial communities of legume samples collected from California, USA - Siratro white BW | ecosystem: Host-associated > Plants > Roots > Nodule | place: USA: California...
AACCACTATTGAAAAGATTAAGTAATTGAGAAAAGCAGAATATTTAACTAACAAAGTTGTTAAAAATATGAATTAATTACAGAGAACTTAATTATAAAGAACATAGCAAACATAAAATAAAATAAACTTATTCCAACTTAAAATCGATCGGATTAAAGTTCTTTATATTATGCTACCTCTAGCTAGTTAGAAAATGAAAGAAAAAAAAAAAAAAAAAAAAGGAAATGAGAAGGATGGGTGCAGGAAGCAATTGCCAACTTTTAATCTGCACAGGAAAAAAAGAGTACCTTAAAATTAAAACTATGATTGCTGGGTTAATAAGGAGAGTATTAGCAATTAATACGATATTACAAGACTAATCACGCTATGGAAAACCGTTAACTGCATAACAAAAGTTAACAATTAAAAAAATAAAGCTTAATTTCACTAAAAAAAACATGCATAACAAATAATTAAAACACACTACACGTAATTTTTTTCTCCACTTAATTTTTTTTTCTCTAACACTGTTTTTTCTATAGAGTATTAGCATAGAAAAACGTGAGATCATGAACACCAATATTCTGCAATCACTAATTTCTCACTACGAATTTTTGAAGGAAACAAAACGAGGCATTTTGTTACAAAAGTCAACCACACGTAGTGCAATAAAAACACCCACATGATCCACCCACCTCATACCATAAAGTTTATTTTAAAATTTCTGAAAAAAAAAAAAAAGTTTCAGTTTGACATTATCAAACAAACAAACCAGTGATTGTTTATTCATCAATTATATACCCTTTGTCACATTTCAAGAGCATATATTCTAAGTAAATAGGTGGAATAAGAGTTATATATATTAAGACAAGAAAAACCCTTTGAAATTCCACCATATACGTGCAAACATTTTTGCATGGCGTGGAGACATGTACGTATTCAACGTTCTTGTACTCAACGTGCTTCCAACTTCTAATTAACCTCTCTATTCTATCTACATATATATACATTCAATAATATTCTTCAAAATAGTACAAAAACCATACTCATTAATCTCTCTATGGACAAACCTTCCCACACTCTCTCAGGCCGCAACCACCTCACGGCGATGCCACCATCACCACGACTCATTCGAAGTCGGAGCGGCAATGGCTCCACCACGGCAACCATAACCACTCCAGAGAGAAGTTCACATAGGTTTTGTTCTAGCGAAAGATTCACCACTGCTAGTGTCCAACGTTCAAAGTCAACATCAAGAACAAGAACAACCAACAACAATGAAGGAAACGACATCAACTTAAAACCTATATTAACAACATCCATCTCGAAGAAGCAAACAAATATTAGAGTCCAAGAGAAGAAAAATAGAAATGAAAGCTCTAACAAGTTTTTACAACGAGGTGTTAGTCCTGATAATAACAACGTTGGAGCTTCGAAGAGAACTTCATCATTAACGAAGTCACCTTCGGCGTGGGCGCTTTCACCGGGAAGATGGTCATTGGGATCTTCGATATGGCCTCAACCAGTGACGAAATCCCATGTTAGTAGTAATAGTAGTGTTGGTGGTAGTGTTAATAAAGTGTTGAAGTACTTCAAGCAAAAGAAAGTGTCACCAATACAAGAGGAAGAGTACCATCGGTTTAGGGTTTTGCATAATAGACTTCTTCAATGGATGTTTATCAATGCTAGAGCTCAAGTTGCCATGGCTAATGTTAAGAAAATGGCCGAGGTATGTTCTTTCTGTCTTTGATTTACTTTTTGTTTGGCTCAAAATGGAATATAATTGTTACATGCCAATTTTCAAGTGTATATAAAGTTGAATTTTATTTTATTTTTCATTCTGGTACAATTTTTTCACAAAATTGTCAGAATAAATAAGATTTTTTTATTCGGGTTATAAATAAATTATGTCAAATTGGTAAAATTTTACTAAAAATAAATTATATTATCATGACACAATTTTATTTAATTCAGAATGAAATATATCATCATGATATTATTTTAGTGTAAACAGTGAATATCACTTAATTTAAATGAAATTATTAATTTGAATTAATTAAAATGTACTTATGGGATATAATTTTTAATTCAATTTTATTATACTAAAATAGTGTTGATGTGACAGGATTTTACGTTTACACATTACATAATTTTTTTCAGAATTAAAAAAAATTGTATTAGGACGATACAATGAAAAAAATCCAAATTTGATAATATATATTAACAAAACTTAATAATATATTGTAACAAACTGTCTTTTGTTTATTTCTGATGATAATAACTATTCTACTCTTTTTGATTTCAGATACAATTGTTTGCAGTGTGGGTTGGAACTGTGAAGCTGAGAAAGATAAGAATTGAAAAAATGGTTGAAATGAGAAAAGTGAAAGATGTGATGAAGCTTTATAAAATTCTGAATGGACAACTTTATCTTCTGAGTGAATGGGCAAAATTAGAGAGAAGAAACCAAGAATCTGTTGCCAGATTGACAAGGAAATTGTCAGCATTGTCCACCATAATCCCTTTAACCTACCTTAAGGTATATATTACATGTTCTTTATCATGTACTAGTTCAAAAGACACACTGATAAATAGTGAATTTGGGATGTGTTATTATATTGTTAAAGAATGTGAATAGTTTAAAAAAGTAAAAAGAATTGTAAATAATTACAAGAGATAAAATAGAATATATAAGATATGCGTATTAACACAAACTTACTCTCTTTATATACATAATGAAAATATTACAACAATGTCTTCTTCAATATTTTTAGTAGGTAAAATAATAAGATTCTTATAATATTTATATTTAGAGACTAATTCTGAGTTATTTAAAAGCTTTATTTTAATATTTTTTTTCTTAAAAATACTTTGAATCCAAATGTTAAGAAGGAGTATGGAGACCGAAACATAGTTTGTTCCCATATTCTACAATACCTAATTATGATTATATAAAGATTTATTTTGTACAGTTAGTTAATTATAAATGATCTTAAATATCAATTTTAAAATATTTATCATAAAAATATAGCAACTTTATCATATATCTGTATATAATTTATTATATTTAGCAATTAATTAAATTTAGCACTGATAATATATTTAAATTAATTTTGGTGCTATTGGCTTGACAGGTAGACACGGAATCCATTTCTGAAGCACTGAATTCAGCCATTACAGTAATGGAGAATATGGAACCATTAATCAGAAAATACCAGACAAAGGTATACCTTTTTCTTTTCTTTCAATGTTATTTTTGTATTTAAATTTTTTTATCAGTAATAATAAATATATTAATTGTAAACATAATATAGATACTTCAATCATTGTACACAAAAAAAACTAAAAACAAAGTTTGCAGAAATTTTAAAACCAAAAATTTCAACATATAATAAAGTAACCAATTACCGATTTATTTATTCAACCCTCATTTTATTTTTATTCAAAAAAAATTAAGTAACCAATTACCGATTTATTTATTCCTTTCTATTTACATATACATGTCAAAATAAATTTTCAAAAAAAAGTAGGGGCTGTAGTCTATCTAACTATATAAGTGCTTAATTATTTCAAATATTTGTTCACAAAAATTTAGGTTGAATTGTAACTTTTATTTTGTAATTCTTAATTCACAATTTTAATTTTTATATTCATATAAGATACTGTCAAGAAATAGTTTAGTTAATCGAAATATAAAAGAAAAGTCAACATATCGGGATTGTTAATTTTCTTTTCCAAAATAATTTTATTTTAAAAAAAATTACCGAAATAAACTCATCCCCACATTAATTTCTAAAGGATAAATAGTTTGTTGAGCATAACAAATATGAATATATTTCATTTTTAGCTTAATAAGAGAAAAATTATAATTTTAGTACAAAATTTTTAACTAAATTAATTTTATTAAAACTCCACTAATAATTAAATTGATATGATTAAATACATATTTAATCTTCAGTAATTATAATGTGTATTTATTCGAGTTTTCAGTAGTCGAATTCTAGTATGATTTTTTCAAATTTCTTTTAAAAATGGAAAAAAAAGAGGAGAAGATGAGAATTCAGTGTTATGGTTCACCATTGGAAATTGAAATTTTCAGAAATGAAGGTAAATGAGTCTAGTTAGGTAAACAATATTAAGAAGGTTTAATCTGGAAAAAAATATCCAAGATGCATATAATAGACAAAAAAAAATTGGATAATTAATTATAGAACTTGTGTTATTTATTTATTTATTTTTTTCAGCAGGTTGAAAGAATTCTTTATCAAATTACAGAACTAACCACAACCCTAAAACAAGAAGAAGAGTACTTACAACAACTTCTTAGGCTTCTTCCAGTTATCTCTACTTCATTGGTAAAACTTGCACCCTTCTAATTACTTTTTTTTTGGTCATTACAAATATAAATAAAAAATGTTTAATATAAAAAAAATAGTTATTTTTTTCTCAGTTCTCATGTCTATATTTTGTGCTAAAGAAAATAAATAATGATTTTGATTGATTTCACATTCAACAGGAGAATGAGAAAAGCATTGGAGTGCATCTTATTCAAACAATGATGGAGTCTAATACTACAAACTATCTCTGTAGCATTGCTTAATGAGGTCTCAGTGCACATAATCAAGGACCAATATTTCTTTTCCTTGTACTTTTATTTTCATTTTTCATTTTTTGTATTTACTTTTTAATTACAAAACTTAATACTAGAATTTTTTTATGAAATTCAATGTTATACCTAGAATTCATGTTGATAAAATCTAATGATAAAAACTAATAGGTTTTTAATTTCTTGTAACTTTGTTTAATTTTTGTTTTGAAAATGTTCACTTTTACTCAATGCTGATTGCTTAAGTATGTTTAGTCTGATAACTTGAAAATTAGATTAGTACATATATTAATTAAAATGTCAAAAATAAATGAAACTGATAAATAAAAATATTAAAAATATATTGAAGGTAGAGGAAGCATTTTTAATTTTCAATCCCATTACCAATGTCTTTCTTCAATAATCCATTAATATTTGATAATTTGAGAAAATTATTCCATTATATAGACAAAGATATTGTTTCCTATATTTTGCCTTTTGTTTTTAGTTTTACTTTCGAACTTATTAACTGATCACAGACAATGTTTTTAAAATAGAAAATTAAACGAAATTAAATAGTTAAAAGCTGCGGAACTGAAATTGTAGAAAAAAATTAGAGACCAAAAATTGGAAATTTATAAAATATAATGGTCAAAACTATAAGCAAGCCTGAATATTTTAATTTCTAACACAATTATCTCTAAAATCATGCTAACAACTTTTTTGAATAATTGACAGTATATTTTATTACATAAAATTGAAATTTTTAAAATATAGTGTAAACATAATTATATTACATTCGTTTCTTAAAGCATTAAGGGTCTTATTCGAGTTAAAATATGCATATTTATCTATTGTGCCCGTAGGTTACATTAATAATAAATATGATTTTTTTTCAACACTCTGCAATTTCTTCTCTCACTAACATAATATAAAAATGATCATGGTGTTGATGTTATAACACCACATAATAAATTCAAACTATATTTTAAAATATTTAATTCAAGACACTTTTGAATTAAACAATCTTAAACTATATTCTAGATTAAGAATTTTGTTCCAAATTCCTTAATCTTACTCGAATTTTGTAATCTAAAATTATATTCCAAATTATTTAATCTGAACATTACCTATTTCGAAGTAGCCCACAATGTTTTGATTGAGATTGAGGAGAGGACTCACTCGAAAGCAACACCATAAATTAGGATTTAATGTGTAAGGTAAGTATTATATTAGTTTTCTGGTGCAACAATAAATAATTTATCATTTTAACTACCTTACCTTTTACTTATAATGTTTCCATAACTTACACGAAAGAAGATAAGAAATGTTGTAATGTTGCCATGACTTGTAGGGAAAGAAGATGACAAATGTGGAGATGGTGAAGGATGATCAAGCTACCTTAAACATTAAGTCAAAAGTCGTTATTGGAGATGCTTGAATTTTGATTATATTTGTTTGGTGAATTTGGTCTCAAGAATAATGTTCTGTGTTTGTTTTTAAGATACTAACATTTTAATATTTGGTGGAGTTTATTTGGACTTTTAAATTGTGAAGACATTAAGATTTTGATATTTAGTTTGGTGTATATTTAGACTATTGTTAAGATATTGAGACTTTGATGTATTTGTTAGAATATGAAAGATTTGTTATGTTATGATCTTGATATTTAATTTAAAAGGTTTAAAAGTTTGACATGGTAAAAAATATTGGTATATTTTTGTTTTAGCATTTGAGGTTCTTGAATAATTCAAATAAAAAGATGATGTTTCATAGTCTAATATCTCGTATTTATACATTCTTGTTTTATAAAATATTTTTGTGTCGAATACATTCTTGTTTTATAAGATATTTTTGTGTCGAATTTAAACGTAATAGTTATTATTAATAATTCAATACTAAATCTTCACAAATTATTAGAAAAATCTATAATCAAATATGGTTATAAAAAATAAATATGATTATAAAAAATTACATTACATGTGACTTTTTTAATTGGGCCTTTTGTAATGGATGCAATTTCTAAGCCAACTGAATTATCTTTTGTCTCCGTAATTTTATTTTGGGCTAAAATACACCTCCTAACCCATACCGATCAATTTTGATTATATATATTGGTATGTTTTAGTTTGATAGATTTTAATCTAAAAACACCCTCTAATTTTATAATAATTTGTCTTTTTTTAACATCAAGTTTTCAAGCTTTCCCCTGGAAAAGTGGGCAAAAGTCATTGAATTTGTGAATAGAGCATCATCTTTGAAGAAACTTATATGGCCAAGAACAGAAGAAGCCAAGAATAATTTGATTTAAATATATATGTAAACTCAATTTAAGTTGGCACTAGAGAGACGAGGTGTTGTCTATGTATGATCTACAAATCCAATGTAACACAAGGAACTGAACTCAAAGGTGCAAGAAAGTTATTCTCTAGCAAGCAAAATTTGAAACTACATGTGATTGTTTTGGATATTAACAAGGGTAACAGCAATACCCTATACAGGCTGCAGTTCCAAACCAGTATGCTCATGGCTGTTGCGAGAAGAGGTTTCAGGAATTTCCCTGTTATCACTAGACTTCATCTCTTGAATGGGAGGTGCATTTACAATGGTTGTCTCTGAGAGAACATTGTCAGAGAGTCTTCCCTTCATCTCCCTATGCTCTTGACACAAGGCACACCAGTGCATGCAGCAGTGTACACAACATGGATCACAAGGTGAGTTCTGCACTCATCAACAGAACTAGTCAGAAAATCTTAAAAGCATAAGGAGACAAAATTATTAAAATGTAAATTGTGTTCGGTTTGGAACTTCACAAGAGATTTTGAGGAAAAAATGATCATTTGCCTGGAATAATCTTTTCCAAACATAAACTACATGTTACTAGGTAACACAAATATAACAACTGCATTGCATATACAGAATTTTATCATTCCAATAAACTATAATATTGTTTTTCAAACTGCGTGGTTGGTTGAAAATTGATGACATTTGACACTAAAATTGTGTCCATAAGGTTTTCATTGTTAGATTACACACCATCAAGTTTGTTTCTCTTTCAGTTAATGCTGTTCAAAATATGAATGTGATAAAGTATTATGGCATCATAGATTTTGTTCACTTGGACAAGGCTTGGGAATTGAACAAAACTCCTACTGAAAGAAAATTGTTTTCAACATGTAATGAATTCTGCATGACAAATCTGCAATAAGAAGAAGCAATATCTTCTCAGCAGATAAACATTTGATACATACTATTGCATCTTTTATGTTTACTACTAGTCCAGTTTCTACACATACCTTCAAGTGATACTTCTTCTGTAGGTTTTGCCGAACCTGACCAGTGTAAATGCCACACATCCACCAGGTGAAAAACAAACCCTCAAAAATGAGAAATGATGTCCCTGGATCAATGTAACCGTTGAAGATCGCAGTTGCGGTTGCCAGAGCAATGCCACCCTCGATAAAAATAGCATGACAAATGCATGGTCCAGTCCAAGGAGTTTCTTCATGCAAGCTTTCTACATTGCGCCCAAATAGTACACAAGGACAAAACAGTCCTGTCAAGCCTGCAATGAAAGTTAAATAGCATAACAACACACTTTTCTGCTTACTCATTGCAACTATGAAAACTTCTAATATAGCCATTTAAGTAATTCCTTCATATTCTAGTGCTCAGCATGTTCACTCTCAACTTAACATATTCTTCTTAAATATAAAGAAACCTTGATAGTAAGGATTAATGGTCAAAGGAATCATATGAGACTACTTTAGTTTTAGTTTCACTAGAGACAATTTGACTAGTTCAATATAGATAATAGATAACATAACACCCTGACTAACAAAATTTGACAGCTTGGTCATGCATTAACTTACAATTTTCCCTATCTTCAGCGCAACCAAAGATCCCAGTCATCCAAGCTTCATCAGAAGGAGGTGTATAGCTTTCAGGTAATGGCTGCCCACATTCCATGCACTTGTGAACAGCCAACTGCAAAGGATTAAACACCATAAGCAAATAGCTATTCAGTAACTTGTATTAAAACTCACGAAACAATGTACGGGCAGAATCTTTTCCAATGTTCATTTTTTTTTTCTTGTAATGTTACAACAGATTTGACAAGGTTTCACATTGGCTGCCAATGTCCCGTCACAGCCCTTTCTCCTAGGATAAGATGCAAAAGGAATACTTACCCTAGTTTGGAATTCTAAAAATCTAGAATTTCAACCTGATTGTTGTAGAACTCACATTAACTAGAGATAAGACTAAATACAAGTGGATACAAATCTCATCTGATTTGCACCTACTTATATTTAGTCATATCTCTACTCCATTTGTGATCTCTAATAATGAAATACACACAATTCTGGACTGGACTTAGAGCCTTGCTTTAATTTCAAAATGGGCAAAAGTTCCAAATCAGTGATTCAAAACATGCAAACACATATTCAGGACAAACAATATACCAATGTACTTCGGAATTCACACTCCCACCTTGTTAGGGACATCTGATGAACCAACACAATGACATAGCAATGTAAACTGATTATATGGCATTTTCAAAAGCACCTAAAACCTAATCTCCCCACCCAAATTCACATTCCACGTCTCCATCTCCACAAATGCAAACGCAAACAACACTAGACCACTTTGCTTCTTTCTTCATTCACACGACTACAATTCATGAATAAGCAAAACTCCACCTTATACTGCACCTAAAAACCCTTCAACAAGGTTTCCTCATGAATATCAAAATTGGGAGACTTTATAACACAGTTTGCTCGTGCAAATTTTCAGCCAAAACATCAAGGCTTCTGTGGTCTCTAAGATCACAATTGCGTCTTTTCTCCTGAATATCTCTATTAGTAGATTTAAATAAGGATTTGCTACCACAATTCGTTCACAAAACAAAGGCTTTTAGAGTGTTCACAACCCACATTGTCTACAATTTCCCAAAATATTGAGGATCATGCCAAAATCAAGACACCCAATTCTACAATCAGACAAGAACCCAGAATCCAAAACAAAAAAAAGCAGAAAAATTTCTCAATGAAATTCAAGAACAAAAAAGAAAAACAAGATGGGTATGAATCCAAACCTGAGGGACCTCAATTGGCTGATTCAGTTCACCAGGCGTGATATCTTCCAAAGGACCATGATCCTTCGTCAGCTTCACGTAATGGGATTGTGTCCTTTCCCCCATCTAATCTCAAAAATCAAATCAAACCAAACTCCGAAAGAACAATGAAAAATCAGAGGAAAATGCCCGTGTTTGAATGTTATGATATATAGAGAAAAATAAAAACCATAATTTCACAGTTTAAGAGATCTAAGGAAAATTGGGATAAGAAAGGAACACCATTGTTGGATTCTTGAACCGAGAAAATTAATCAAGATTTACCTATTTATTGTTTTATATATTTTAATTGTTTATTAAAAAAGTAACAGTTTATTGTGTGAAAGAAGTGAAAAATTCAAAATGATATAATTTTATTACTATTTTTCGTAATAAATCAGTACCCACGTGTGTAAGAATTAAAAAATACTGTAAAATATGAAAAAAAGATAATGATAAAAACCCAAGAAATGTAAAATGTGTTTAAATATTTTTATTATTTACTGCGTCGGGAAATGAGAACTCGTGACGACTATTGTTAATGTCATGATCACGTTTAATATTATATTTTTAAAAGGAAAAGAAATAAATCATATAATATTATAAATAAAATTTTAATTAGAAGTGCTACAATCTTATTCTGTAAAATACTACATAGCAGTATTGAAAGTAAATTTATTAAATAACCAAATTGACTATTTTATGTAAAAAGAACTCAAGAAGACTATCTTATGTAAAAAGAACCGAAGAATTATTATTCAAGCGAAATAAACTTATAAAAAAAGAGACAATTATTTTAATATTTTTTCTCAAGTCAAAAACCACTGTTACATAAAAATACATTATCGTTTGAGTTACTAAGGTGTTACCTGGATAAAATTATTTATTGCAAGAAATGATTATTTAGTGCTTAAGAGATATTTCAATATTTAAATAAAAATAACAGAAACAATAGCAGAAGTGTTTTTTTGCGTCGGAAAATTTCTAAGGATTTTAAAACTATAAACTACTCAATCTATTCAACCAACCCAAGTATCGATGAAGAACAAGATCAAACAACAGAAAATTTCGTTCTTAACTTGTTAAACCTATAAAATCTCGTAGTATTCATAGATGAAACCAAAAAAAGAAAAAAAGAAAAAAAACATAAAATATTTAAAGTAAAGAAGAAATGTATCCTAAAGAAAATTATGACTAGAATATAGTTGAAGCAACTTATTAATTGTAGATATTTTTTTAAGGAAAGAAATAACTTCAAAAATTTAGAGAAAAGGTAAGAAAAATTAAAGAAATAAAGTTTGTAAAGATGGTGAGTTTTTTTAAATGAATAACTTAATAATTAAAATTCTATTTTATATATTTCAACATAATTTAAAATTTCAACCTTTATCCTTTTAAAATTATTCATACTAAACAAAAAATCAAGTTTTGCAACTTGAGCCACGGACTAAAGAGTCATAAAAAAAAATTCAATTCAATTTAAGTCATAATATTTTTGTTTTTACTCAGTCTATTTCACCAGATTTTGAATCAAGATAAACTCATTGACAGTTTTAATTTTATTGTAATACAATTTTTTTTTTCTTATTTATAAATATTTTTATTTCATAATATCTTTCTTTTAATCTTTGGTAACTTTTTATAAATGGACGACAAAGAGACTTATGTCTTAGGATAGTGTTCATAACCATACTGACTCTTATGAGAAATATTTACTTTCACCAAATACAAATATGAATATGTAATATTCAGTATGAAGACGAGTATGGTTGTATATATACAATCATACTCTTATTTAATATATTATCTAAAAAATTTATTTTTCTTATTCTCTTATGTCTTTGATTTCCTTTCATTTAGAATCTTTATTTTATTATACATTTTTTTTCATTATTTTTGTCAATTGTTGAACTTATTTAATATTCAAGTTCAATTAGATTTCTAAATTACTTCGTTTCTTTTCTAACTTCAATTACACTTTCTTTTACGAAATATAAATCTTAATTTTATCAATTAAATTGTTTTCAGGATATACACTTAATAGTTTTTACTTCTTTTCATGTTTTTATTTTTTATTGTTTAAGAATATTTGACTCTGAATTTTAAATGTTTAATCACGTAACCCTGTAGTATATCAGGCAATTTAGAACTTTATATTTTTCTTTTCTCTTTAGTTTAAAATTTTATTTTATTTGAAAATCCTTCTTTCATTATATAATTTTTCATTTTCTATCTCATTTAAGGCTAGACTTGTTTGATATTTATTAAATTTACTTAGATTCTTAAAATATTTTTCTAATAAAATTTTGAATATATATAATTTTTTACTCTTCTATAATTATTTACATTTATACAGAGTTGGTACTTTGTTTACAAATTTCTTTCTAAGTATTTACCATGGAATAAAAAGAAAAATTGATAATAACATTTCTTTTATTTCTACAAAATATTTAATTAATATGTAAAATAATATATGAATTGGTACGAGTATATCACCATCTCATAAAGACAGATATAAAACATAAGTTTTATATGAAAAATAGAAATAATTATGAGAACTATTATATAAATAATTAATGAATTGTAATTTTTTTCTCTCTTTAATTTTCTGTGCAATAAATAGAAAATTGAAAGCTGAACTTCATCATTCTTAATTGCTTGAAAGGTTCAACGTTCAGCCGTCTAAGAATAGAAAAGTATATTTTACAATAAATGCGAAAGGAAATATACAACATCTAACTAACCAATGTGTAATGTCATTTTTACCCTCAAAGTAACATAATTATAACATCAGTACCATATAGAAAATAGATCCCTTGCTGCCACATGGAGTAGCCTAGTCTGAATTTATTTTCTGACATGTCATAGCAAAAATTTATTAACAAATTATCATTAAATTTATTAAATGTCATAGGAAAAACATAAAAAATTATTAAATTGGTCCTTATATTATAAAACATATTTTTAATTTGGGCAACACTAGTGCCATAGTTGTTCATATTTCATAATTATATCTAGCTTAATATTTTAGATAAAAATATTTTAAAATAACTCATCATATAGTACTTTTATATCAAGTTATTCTCTTATCCTATAACATTAAACTAAAATAAAATAAAAGTTGAAATACGCTTTGGATTTTTTACTTTTACGAAATTAATTTTTATTTTATTTTATTAATTTTAAAAAAATTGTTTTTAGTTCCTGTGATTACCCGTCCTTACAAAAATTAATAACCAAAATGATGACAAAAATAAAACGCTTTAAAATTACATAAAAAGAATTGTATTTTTATTTTATAGGAACTACAAATAAAAGACAGTATAATCATAAATAACAAATTATATTTAAATTTAAAATAAAATAAAAAGTTAAAAAGAAACTTGGTGTAATATATATATATATGTTAAATTAAGAAAATATAACCCTACTTTAACTCACAAAGAAAATGAAAGAGAGTGTAAAGAAAGAAAAACAAAAAGAAATAAAAAAGACCGAAAAGTATTTGTTTATTTGAGCACAAAGTTATACGGAAACGAAGGAAACTTGTTATTTGTAAAAATAATAAATAAATAAATTAAGATTAAATAATTATAAAATTAGAAAGTTACCTGTAAGTTTATTACGGAGAGAAATAATTTTGAAAAATATCAAGAAAAATGTTTTCTTTCTACTCAGTTTTTAATACTAATTATCACTTTTTACTCTGATATTTTTTTCTTCTTCAAACAAACAGAACCTAAGAGACTAGGAATAGAAGAGAATACATCAACAAACTTCATAAAAAATGATTTAAAGAGATGAAATTAAAATTAGCTACATATATATAGATTTACATGCTCAATCCTATGAAAATAAAAAAAGTGAAAAATAGGAAAAAGAAAAAAGAAATAAGAAATTTCTGCGAAGTAAACGATGAAGAGTGAGTGGTGGAAAAGAGTAAAAAAAGTGGAGAAAGTCAACAAGTCAATTATGAGAAGACAATTAGGCAAAAACAACGTTGGGGTGTCGTTCGGTGTGGGACTTGGTCAATACTTCCAAAACTCCTAACAATGCCTTTTATAATGTTCACTCCATTCTTTGGAATTTTCAATTCCTCATCTTAACCTTCAACTTTGGCATTGCTAATACCAATATCTTCAACATGTCTACACCAGCAGAGTACTCTCTCTCTCCCTCAATTTTTTTTTCTCCTAACTCACAAGCATCAAGAATTAAAAATGGCGTCTGATCATATAATCTACACATAGAATTTCCTTTTATTTCACTTGACACATACATGGTCAACTATGCTTTTTTATTCTGCTATATATTATTCACATGTTGTCTTAGTCATGCTTAAATTTTTGATCTATGATGAATTTATATTAGTTCTACTTATTGGTGTACCAAAAAGTATTTTTCTGAGAGAATGATGAATAGTAATTGATTCTGATGTTTCAGATACTATCGATCTCTACCACCTGTGAGCAAGCTCTATGGAGTGGCCTGTTTGATGACCACTTCTGCATATTATCTGCAATTCTATGATGCATGGAACATAGCACTTGATTATGGATTAGTGTTTAAACGCCTTCAGGTTTTGTAATCCAAAAACTCTTCTGATTTCTCATCTGCAGCAATAGGGTATCTGAATTTGATTTAATTAGTATATATGCATGCTTTTTTATACTCTTCTTGCATGTAAACATGTTTGATAACTTTTATAGTAATTACTTCAAAAGTCACACCTAAAATGGTTTCTGAATATTTGACAGCAAAAAGCTTTGAAGTGATGTTGTATAAAAATCAAACTACAGATGTTTATGCATGAACCTGATATAATTTCAGAGTTACTTTGGATACACTTTTGATTTTCAACTAGCACTTAAACTGTATTAAGCTAGTTAATGAACATAAGAGCCAATTTGGATAAACTTTTTACCAAATTTCTTTTCCATATTTGTAGGTTTGGAGGCTTATCACAAATTTCTTCTTTCTTGGCTCGTTTTCATTTCCATTTGCTATGCGTCTGATAATGATGTAAGCTACTCATGCAACCTTTTACACCTCATTCTGCTTTTCACAGCCACTGTAAGGTATAGTTTCAATGATACAGTTTTTTTTTTTTTTTTTTTTTTTTTTTTGTATGATAAAATATGTATAGCAAATTTTGGTTTTTTTTTGGAAATAGGACCCTTTGACAAAAAAAATACAGATTATTTTTTGATGTATATATTTTGTTCTTATATGTGGCCCACCGAGAGGAAACCCAACGTTTTTGCCCCAGTGTGATGCTCTTGTTTTGTCATTTTGGGCAATGGTGATATCTACCGAGGCGGATTCTTTTATTTTGGGGTTTTGGGATGAGGAATGGGTAGAGGAT
>Ga0099824_1007089_pt1 | contig 15040 bp, 9 predicted proteins | sample SiratrowhiteBW_FD_76837 | JGI IMG/M metagenome (GOLD analysis project Ga0099824, IMG submission 76837) | Root nodule microbial communities of legume samples collected from California, USA - Siratro white BW | ecosystem: Host-associated > Plants > Roots > Nodule | place: USA: California...
AATAATCCTTGCTTTTCTAATATTTTCATGCCATCCTCATGCCCTGATGAATTTTATTTTTACCTTTTCAAACTTTTTTTTTTTTTTTTATTTTTTTTTTTTTACTCTTTTTTTTTTCCTTGTTTTTTTTTTTTTTTTTTTTTCATTTTTATCCCACATCGTTCTAATGATATGATATCAGTTAGACCCCATTGTTATCTTTTTCTTGTTTTTCTTGTTTTATTATCTCACACTTGATAATATTACGTGTTAGACGATTAGGAGAAGAAATAATATGGAGATAATCATCAATAGACATCGAGTTAATAATATAACATAATGTTATATTTTCACTGTAAATCTTAATATAATAAATTATAAATTCTCACTTTTATATTTTTCAATTTGTCCATTTTTACGCAAGACTATAATTCACACTTCAACATTACGAATGATAAATTTTTTTGTCTTAGCAATAGATGAGATAGTTTGAATAAATATTTCACTAGATTGTATAAATTATTTAATAAAATGAAGTCATGAAGATATAATAAAAGAATTATAGATCAAATTCTTATTAATTTGTTTGGTGGTTATTATAGAAGATACAACGAACAGATTGATAGAGTCACTTAAATCTTAAATAAGAAATCCAATCATATAATTTCTTTTAGAAATTAGCCAGCACAGACATTATAAAGCATGCCAAAAAAAAAAGGTCATAGATAGCACAGAATGCTCTACAATAAGTAATTTAAACATTTGCAATTAAAGGTTGCGTTCCATGCGTAGGTTGTAGCATGTGAATTATACATTTGGCATTGAGACCCAAGCTAAGTCTAATAACATATACAATTGGTGGTTGCAATTTACAGATTCACCATGGGGATTGGGAACAAAAATTTCACCCACAGCGAAGGTCCCAATGGTCAGTGTCCTAGATTCCCTTGATGATTACATTTAGAAATCACGGAATTTCCTTTCTATTTTCAAATCCTGTTACCATAATTTTTACTTACTTTAGTATATGTATTTGCTGTTCCGTTTCAATAAACCAATTTATGAAGTAGAGGAAGTAGAAACAAGATCATGATCATCATCCCGTTGATGTTTAAAACGGAAGCAAAAGAAATGTAGTGGAAACCAACTAAATGCACTGTTCCCGTGCGCTCATCCCTCACTTTAATGCTTGAAGTACCTGACATACACCATCCAAAATATTATTAAATGACCAATTACCAAAAGAAATAATACAAGTCATTTCAAATTGCTCGTACTATACTTTTCAAACAATTAAAGAAGTTACTGAAGGGTTAGAAAAAAAGAGTATTATGTCCAATCTGAAAAATCATTAAGAAATGTCAGCAAAATTTACTTATATTTTATTATAGAAGTTTTCACAAACATCTACAACTATTTTATATTTTCATTTTCATTATTAAAATATTTAAAATACTAAATATCATAAAGAACTAAGATATGATACTCACAGTTGTACTCAGTCCATCCAATAGCCATATTTTCGAGGTCGTAGAAGACAAGTTTATTTGAAAGCACTAAATCTGCAACAAATAAATATATAGATGAAGCTGCAGATTATTGATAATAATTCTGCTATAATTTACATCTAGAAAAAAAAAACATCTGGAAAATTCTTCCACCAGCAAAAATAATACATTTATTAGCTTGTAAAGTACCGATTAATTTTATCTGCACTACATAAACATTTGCTCCACAGCAGACTCACAATTGGGAATTTAAGTTGGCATAGCACAAAGTATTCAACACTTGGTGGACAAAGATCTGGCTAGATGCCTAGGTCCCAAAGTAAAACCCCAACATACACGGGAGAGGGTCACCAGCACCCTATTGCTATGGCAATTCACCAAACGAGCCCAGAAAACGCATTTGTTTAATTTAAATTTCAAGTTTCACTTTCAAGTAGTCGTCGGGTTTCACCTTTGGAAAAAACTAGTTGGCCCATTTAGAGGTTCATATGATAATATGATTAAATAATAAAGACCCAGTTCATATGATAATATGTTCCACAATATGCATTTATAATGTATTTGTCTTATTTCAGAAATCAGATTTAACCAGGTTCAAATATGTTTCATCTCTAAATGCTGTCAAAAATTCGCCCTTTCTTCCCTCTTATAATGGCTATGGCAGTCTCATTCTAAGCTGGAAGCAGTATTCAGAAAATTAACGGCAAATAATAAGTAATGGTACAGAAAATGATCTTGAAGAGGAATACCTCCTAATAAGGTCATATTTTTGTTATCTCTTGATTGTGTCCCACTATTTTGCCAACCAATACACCAGAAATCTCCCTGCAGATGCACATCAGTATTTAATTCATAGTGTGGTATATGAAGATTTTGAATATAAAAATCATTGACATATAGAAAAAATGCTCAAAAGTACTGCACATTAATTAACGAGTGTTTTGAAAAATAATTTTAAAACTACTATAAGTATCTAAAAAGACAAAATAATGGCCAATAAGGCTTCAAAATAGGAAAAGAAAATCTGTCTGTTGCATTTGCAACTCCAGAACTCACAAAACTAAGTTCGATGTAGATGGAATACAAAGGTTTTTAATATGTACTGTGAACACTTTAAGTAGAAGCAACTTTTTCTTACTTTTAGACCAGAATACAGTTACATTTAGGGCACGATGCAGTTGGGTTACATTTCGGGACAAAGAACTAAACCGATTTTCTATACACTTTTCAATTAAAACAGTCCACCAATAGTCACCCCTATTTTTAAGGGGAGTCGAAACTGAATATAAATGCAAATTGTGACCTATCTTTTTTTTTTTATATATATTCACTTTCACACCTGAAAATTGTTTCAGATGGCATTATATGTCCAAACCATGTTACAGGTGACATTAATTGTCCCTTGGCGATTAAGTGTCCCGTAACAGAAGCCAAACGGGCCAGCTACAATCAAATCATGATGTTTGGATTATTACGCTCTTAAATAAAAATAGTTGTATCCTGACTATCAACTTTTGACCTAAATAATAAAAACTTGATCCAACAATTGGTATCACAGTTAAGGTCACAAGTTAGGTTCCTAGTTGAACAATTGTTCATGGAGAGATTGTTATAGGTTACACAATTGTTTTATATCATAAGCCAAGTGGACCGAGTCACAATCAAAATATTCGATTCCTAGTGGGACAAATGTCGAAGGGAAGATTGTTGCATGTGAAATTGTCCCTTGACTGAGGCCAGGAAGTCACAATCAAATCATGGTGTTTGGGCTATTACGTTCTTAATTAGAAAAGGTTGCACCCTAACTATCAGCTATAACTTTTGTCTTAGTAGTAAGTGCTCAATCCAACAAACAATGTATTCCAACAAAATTACTTTTAAGTGAACAATGTCGTTTGTACAAATGCAATCCACCTAAAGTACATTCAAGGATAAGTGTTTTATACAAATTTTTGACCTTTTTTAAAAGCACAAGTAGCAAATGCCATAGAGTTCCAAAGCAAAACAAAAAATTTCAAAATATTAATTAAAAGATGTCATGTTGATTATAGAACCCAAAGTGTATGTGTTGTTCTGCCTATCCTATATAATGGATGGGCACTCTAAAACCACAATCAGTAATTGTATTGGAATGCGGACCCAAACACAAAATTATACGAATACTTGAGAAAGGGATAACCAATGTGAGGCATGAGCAACAAATAATGGCAGAGAATGCTGACAATAGGTCCCAAAACAAGCCAAATAAAACCCTCATATATAACACAACAAAACAAAGATCAAATAGACTTGCAATATACTTACAGAGGAAAATAAGTAATCATGTGGATAAACCTTTAACGAGAGTCCATTTTCAAAATAAAATGTGACAGCTGGAAATCCATCATCAACACTGCAACAATAAATACAATAGCCATTAAACTCCTGAATGAAGCTGATATAACATAAAGGCATAGCGTATACAAAGGGAGTAGTCCAGTTATCAAAGCACTCCAACAATACGTACTCAATAAGAAAGTTCCTAAAACAAAATCTACAAAATATTGTAACTTAAACTAAAGAAAAGTAATGGAAGGCATCAGTCAAATCAAGTCATAAGCCGAATCCATATATTATTTATGAGAATCATGCGACATAATTTATAGGTTAATTGTCCAAAAATAATGAAGTTTATACCTTAACAAAAAAATGCATTTTATCTTACAAACATAGTCGATAGCAGTGTGGGAAACAAATGCCTTTTTACCTTACTAGTAGCAAAATTCCTGTACCTTGTACCGTAAAATTAAATTAAATTGTAATTTTTTTGAGAAAGTAGCAAAGGAAGGATATTATTACAAAAAACCAATGAAACAAAATATAAGAAAAAATTAATGAAACATAATATAACCCAATGAAAAAATTATTTATCTATAAATAGATATAAATTGTTCTAAAAGTAAAATGAAGAATTATTATCAGGTACCACACATAATTAGTTGAAAAAAGATATAATTATTGAATACTTCAGAATTAATACTGCATACATATTCACAAGAAAGCTAGTAATGTGATATCTATTTCCCCAAAATATACAGAAAATATAAGCAGATAGAAGTGATTTCACTTTGTAAATGTTATTGAAGTAAAAAATGAAACTTGTTTTGAATATAAATCAAAAGATATTTATGAAAGTACCTACATACACCTTCAAAAAAATAACCTATCTATTAAATAAACCATCTTGAGATTATGAACTGTTTGATTGATTAAAATGAAAATGAACAAATTTTCAACTTTTATATTTAAATTCATTTGTGACATGAAACGACTAAAAAGATTAAACACGGCACAAAACAAGACTCGTTAAGATTGTTTAAAAATAAAAACAAAATAAAATACAAAGCTTACGCAAATTAGGATTACGAAGAGAATTTACCAAAAAAATAATTAGAATATTTCATCAATGTGGATTAAAAAAATCTACTGCTACAGATGGGATGCCTCCTTTGAAAAAAAATCAAATGAAAATTAGAAGCCATAAATAATGAAAAATGGAACATATTTGTTTTATTGCAATGAGTATATTTAAAACATTCTTAATATTCAAATTCAAATAATATGATGCAATATTGTATGTTAACTTTATGAGATATAAAGTGTTATCGTGGTTATAATATTTGAAAATGAGATTTTTTATATTTTAAATTTTATATTAAAATATTTGAAAACATTGAAAAATTTGCATAATTTCTACATTCACAGTGTGATGTTGAAATGACTAAAACATTAAACCATTAAGAATTTAATATTTCAAAAAACATAATAAACATAATTTCTGAAAAATTTAAGGTCAGGCACAGCAATAATGCATTAATATGTAGTTGTTTTCAATGCATAACATTAATGCATCATGTAAAGTGGTCATCTTTAATTAGTGATTGAGTGGTTTCCCAAAGCTTTTCCAGTACCAATATAAGATTCGAAATGGCAAATAGACTACAAACCCAAAGATTTCCTTCACAAAATCCTTTAACATATAATATAGACTACATGTTAATGTCGTTGTTATTGCTATTATCAAGAGAGAAAAAAGAAAAGATACAGAGAGAGGATAACAAATTTTCAATGACTAAAGATGACACCACTTAAAAAAGGAAAAAAAAAATAAAAAAATTCAGGAAATGTACAACAGAGAAAACCAACAAAGAGCATAAAATCATAAAACAATCTGTTAACCAATACTGTAAAACCAGCAACGGAATTATAAGAAGAAACTTCAGAGCATACAATCATTACTATGTCCTACAGTAGCACGGGGAAAATAGAAAAAAGGTACAACCAAGAGTAGAACACATCTACCAAAATGGAAACAGAAGGATAAGACATCTACCAAGATGGAAAATCTATGAAAGGGAACAGAAAAAATTTTCTAAGTTGCAATTAGAAGTGGAGAGTGAACGGTCCTATCCTGGAAAACTTACTATGCCACGAAAAAGCTACTTTAAGATTCAGGAATATAAGGTCAAACACCGACAACTAGTAGAGAAGCCAATGCTCATGACGGAAAGATTAAACAATGCCAAGATGGCATTAGAATTGCCATATTGAAGGATGGGAACCAGTTCTAAAGAAATAATAACAACAGAACAATGAAATGAGTGTGTGAAGAATAGAGTTCATAGCAGAGGACCTGGTCTGGTTAACTTAAGATTTCTCACCAGACAATTTTCAAAGGAGATCAAAGCAGAATGGAATTTGTCAAAAGTCAAAACCACTTTTGATTTGTTTTCTTCCAATCTTTTTTATTACTTTACCACACATCGTTGAAGGACAATTCTACCTAAAACAGAACAGACAAACACTCACCTCCCTGCTATTTTTGTGACAAATGCCATGCACCATGAACACCTCAGTTAAGAGATAACAGTATGGAATGAACCACCATTATCAAAACCACAGTACTTAGGCCCTTCCTTCCAAAAGTAGCCATACAACAAAGAAATCTTCTAAAGCCTGTATGCCAAAGTAAGCTACCAAAATAACTGAGCTTGTTCCCAACCAACAACAAGACACAATTTACACGCAATATACATGCATGCATACTTCTTTTCAGATGTGTGTTCAACAAAAAAATAGATTGTGTTAAACCCCCAGCTATAGTATCAGTACAGTATAAGGATTAATGAACATGCACGTTATGCATCATACCTCTCGGAATATTGAAAGCATGTATACTCGTCATGGAGAGTCTGAACTTTTAGATCAGGTTGCTGAGAAATTATCTAACAGGAGAAAGCAATTCAGACAAGTGTATGATAAACTGTTATGTAAATTTAGTAATTTACAGAAAATAAGACTTTCAGACAACAAAAGGAAACTGTATATTGATTGTGTATTTCGTACATTCAGTGATCTCCCTTTTATAGGGTAAATGACTATGCATAAAAAGGAAATAACAATAATAAAGAGGAAGGGAAACAATTTAATGAAATTTTGAGATATTTCACCTCCTAAATGTTTATAATATTTACAACCCTTTTATATACCTTGGATACTAGCGGCTCATAAATCCCTTCAGGCAGATAGGCCAAGGTTGTACCACTGTCAATTATTGTCCCTTTTCCGTCCCCTTGTGCCGAAGTATCTGTTGATAGACTAAGGAAAGTTTGGCCAACTTGAACTGCTGTCATATTGACACTGTAGTGTGGCCTAAACAAATTTTCAAATGTCATATTTTCTCAATTATAGATTTCAGTAAACCAATATATTAATGGAAGAGAGACTATAAGTACCAAATTTATTAAGATCCCATTTAGTTAAGGTTATGTTTGACCCTGCTTATTTTTTACTTAAAAGCTATTTCAAGTTAAAGCTAAAAATAAGAAGTTTAAATATATAAAGTAGAAGTTGTTTGGTCGTCTTAGCTTAAAAACTCTTTTTAAGCTAAAAGATCTGGTTCATTGTTCCACATCAATTAGTTCAGGAAGAACGGGAGAAGGAGGCTAAGGAATGCAGCTCATTAGTAAAAACTACTGTAGTTAGCATTTTTTCAAAAGCTATTTTTCCTCCCTTTTTCCTTTATTAAAATTAAAGTCCTCATTTTTTTAAAGGGGAAGAAAAGCCGAAGAAAAGCCGAAAAAAGTTGGCCAAACAGTACCTACATTTATGGCCTAGATGCTACTTATAATGACTTGGGGAAGCTTCCAAGGCTGATATGTCAATTCTGATAATAGTAAACAAAAATATCTGTGCATAAAGAAATTGACCAAAGTCCAGCATATCAAGCATGGACATTAACATTTAACAAAGATATTTTGTTCTCCATTTAGAATATGGGGGGCGAAAGTTCCGGCTTTTATGGTAGAAAACCACAGAAAAACAATGAAACTTCCCTTACTTTTGCACCATTAGAAATCCTACCGCCAGAATCAACTAACATGAGATTAATTTCGTATTCAAATTACAGTTTTACTAAATATTCACTATAACTTTAGCTTCTAACATCAAATCATCTTTTAAACCAAAAAAATCTACAAACACCATTTAGAGTGTAGATGTTGAGAGATGTCACCAATGTCTTTAGCAGAAGTCGCTAATCACCATGTATACGGGACAAGCTAGATTATAGATAAATGTTATTCACATGATAAGACAACAAAAATCAAACAAGACTAAAAGAAAAAATAAAGATGGATTTATTAGTCTTCAGTAAACAAGATGTAAGGTTTAACACAGAGCTCATGTGAAGGATCTGGCTTAGTTGTGGGATAAAAATTGTATAGCCGGTATACATACGCAATTAAAGTTTTTGAGAAAGAAATTAACTTTACAAAGTATGATTTGGAGGACTTTCTGTATGATTCAAAAATCTTAGGTTATATATAAACCACTAATGATAATAATCAACAAGCCCAAATATGAATTAGAAACTCTGTGTGTGACAATCAGTAAAAGCTATTGAGATCCCACAAATGTAGATATGGCGAAGGTAGAGCTTATAAAGGTTTGGGGAACCCTAAAAAAGAAGTGTTCTACTATCACAAACATACTACAATATTTGCAAAAAATATAATGTGGAACTAACAAAAACATGATAAGAAAACTAAAGAATTAATCCTCAAAACAGTAATTAATAACACCATAAGAAAAAGTAATCTAATTCTGAAATGCATTAAATGAATGGCATACTGGTCTGGTATTAATGGAGTCATCTTCACTACAGGTTGCACAACATGCCCAATAGCAAATATACCACCTCCATTTACTCCATTTAAACAATGAGCAAACATCTTTTTCACTTTGCCAGAAGAAGCAAGTTGTGAAATCATTGAAGAATTAGCTTTTCCAAATCCAAGTATTCCGTCAAGTGCTTCTTCATTTGCAGAACTTAGATCTCCAGATTGTCTAGCACCACACCTACAAAATATTCATTTTAAATATCAATAACACCAAAACATTTAATTATCAAACGGAATAATAATCACCAGAAAACATTACAACCTAAGTGCCTCCAGAATCACATCAAGCTATCATTAGAAAAGGCATTTCTAGGAGTGTTCCATATGATAAGGTGTTCTATTCACTGCCTCAGTATTTACTAAACCATTTTATTTACGGCATGTTTGATAAAACTGAAAATGTAGCAGTTAAAGATTTTCAATTCAAGTTTAGCATTTCCCGATCCTAAAAAGGATAAAATAAAGTAAATTATAATCCACAAAATAGTTTCTGTTGATACATCATTGACAGGACAAACTGCTGAATTATTCAATATTTTTATGCATAAATTTATGTTCTGCTTGAGTAAGGTTCAAATTACACAACTTAACTACTAAAACTACAGTAAATTCCAGCTTGGAACGCAACAAAAGTAACACCGCAAGAAGAACGAACGTCATCATTCTTCTCACTCTCAATCTTACTCAAACAGACAGCTGAATAAAAATTATAATCAAAGCCGAGTATTTTATCAGGCACCAACATCAGTTTTGGCGAATACTTAACAAATTTGTATGCTTCTTAGTGAAATAAAACAACTTTGAAAAGTAATACCTGCACACCGAGCGGTGCATCCACTTTATGTTAAGAAAATATCATATATGAGAAATTACGTTATTGCAAGTTTGCAAAAGCATCACGTTAAATTTCTATAAACACACATGCATGGTTTGAGTTCATTACTTCTGAGAAACTAATATCCACTAGCAGCAACAGATCAAAAGTAATAGCATGCATTACTCGCACATGAAACCTCACCCAAATATAATACTTCCATTAGCTGAATCGGTTTTGAGGTCCCCAGACACTTGCTCGTAAAGCACAATATCCTTTACAAAGTTACCAGCAGTTGAGCTCCCATCACCATATATCTCCAGATATGGACAGGTAATATTAGGAGTGCATGCGGACAGAAGACCTCCATTGACCGCTTTGCAGAACTCTTGATCACAGGTAACCAATTTACCAGAGGAGGATTCCTTTATGTCGTAGAGTGTAAGGTCCATCTGTGATACCAAAAGAAACGAAATTCAAATGAATAAAAACATCAGTGTTAACATGAGGAGGCACACAACTAGAACATACATGGTAAGGACAGTAAAAGACAAGGTTGACCCACATAGCTACCAAGGCACAAATAAAATGATACATGGTAAGAGAATGATGATCTCGCAGACTTAGAATGCACCTAAGGAAGTGTTTGGCACATAAACAGAATGTAACAAAGCAAAAAACATCCTTCTATGCTTTATTCTCTTTGGCTCCAACTACTCATGGTGTGTTTGGTAATTGGTAACAAGTTGATGTGCACTCATTGGTTTTCTGAAGCAGCAAAGAGTTGTTTTTATGTTGATTTCAACCTGATTGTACAGCCAACATAGATTTCTACGTTATTACAGAACAAGCACTTAGTGAACCCAAAAAATACCACATTAACCCTGCGTTCTAAAAGTAAAAATAGTACATTCTCTGACAGTGTAAAAGGTTTTTACATGTCAACTAACCAGAAACTGCCATGTAAGGTTAGTTTGTAGACTTTAACAATAACTATCTTTAAAATCATCCCTAACATGATTTCAGAATGGCAAACAATGTAAAAACTCTCTACACAGTACATAGATTCCAGGTTTAATTACTCACTTCCTTGTACCTGCACATCTTTACGTTTCAATCCCAACACCTAGAAGCTACTCACTTTTGTCCCTACACATACACTTTTAATCCGGTTGAGTCTCTGTCATCCAAAATTGTAAGGACTAAAATGGATTCATAAGTGTATGTATAAGGAAAAAAATGAGTTAAAAAGTATGAATGCAGCGACCAAAATTTGTAGTTTGTAAGTGTAGGAGCTAAAATGTAAAGCTTGTATATCTATAGGGACAAAACTAGCAATTAAATCTTATTAAACTCAAGTTCTAATCAATTCTAATTTTAAAATGGACAGAAACAAAATAAACCTAGGCAACCACGTTAGCCAAGTGAGGAAGGCAGCAAAGTAACATTAAGCTAAACTAAAAATACGAAAATTCAAAATAAATCTCAATGTCGTGACTTCAGTTTCTAAACTTAACTATTCATTGTCATTTGTGCTCCTAAAATTATGTTAATATCATCCTTGAGTTATAAGATATTTTGAATTTTAGACTAAAATGTGACTGCATTTTTCAAAGACTTTTTCTATGAATTTCTACTGCTTTCAAATACTAAATGACAACGTCTCACACTATCAACACCCTAAAAAGACGAAAAGCTTACACCAAGGCTACTTCTGCTGGGGCACTCTTTGCACTGAATGCAATTGACCCACATAATGTCAGTGCCAGTGTCCACCTGCAAGTAGTAATTTTTCGGAGGAGTTCCAATCCCAATTTTAGCATAGTAAAGCCTACAAACAAAAAACACAAACACAACAAATCAGTTCAGAAGATGATCGAACCAAAATTGAAGAAAGGAAGAAGGAATTCATTGATAGCAAGCAACGGACGGACCCGACGGCGTCGGGGCGGCCGCTTCCGCCGAGGGGGAGGTCGACTCCGGCGAGGAGGGAGAGCTGGCGGCGGTAGTCGTGTTCTTTGAAGGCGGAGAGGGAGCGGTCCTGGTACTTGCACTTGACGTTGAAGACGCCGTGGGCAGCGCTAACGACACTCACCGGTGACGGTGACGGTGACAGTAACAGAAGAAACCAGACGCATGCGGAGACGAAGATTGTTCTTCTGCTTCCGCGAAGCATCTCCATGGTCGTGGTTGTCACGCGATGCAGCGAGTGTCTGTGTTTGTTGGGAGAGTGAAGAAGACTCGAGAGAGGGAGAAGGAGGTTGGGGTCCACGCGCCAGCACGAGAATGGAGAATCAATTGCTGAGTGATAGAAAATAAAAATCGTAATATATATGTAAATATAGAGAAAACGGTGGAGTGACCGTTTGGAATTTGGATAATTATATTTTTTTTTTCTTTCTGAAAAAGAAAGTTACAACAAATTTATTTATCTGTTAAAATAATAATAATTAATTAATTAATTAATTAAAAGTCTACTTTTCTTGGTGTACGCGAAGCACGTGATAACTACCCATGCTTTCTTTCTGCACCCAAAATAAATGTTTTGGGATTAGGGAGTGATTGGGTTATTATTTTATAGAGTATGTTTTATACTCTGAATAGATGGATACTTTGACTGATTAAAAGTCTTTTTTTTCCCTTGAAGTCACGTTTAGGATCGTGTTGGACACACTTTGGTTATGAATATACCCAAAAATGTATTATTGTGTGGATAAATCTCGTATCATATTCTCGAAACTAAAATTTGACGATTCAAACATGTTTTAGATTGTTTAGAATATAAATGAACGTGCTTTTAATCATGTGTTGATGTCAAGGATATATTAAAAAATTATTACAAATCTTTATTGAAATGGCATTTTTCTCACTAAAAATGGTTTTTGTTTCGATATGATCCAAGGACATCTTTAGCACACCTTGTGAGTCTCTTAAGGGAGATTAAATATATCTAGAACGCATAATTTTATGGAATTTAATATATATATATTGACTGAGTGAATTTGCTTTTTTTTTATAATGCATGGCAACCAAAAAGGGAAAGAAATAGAGAAAATTGCATAGCTATAAAAAGGGGATTCAGAGTATGCATAGCTTTAAAACTCTCACTCTGTGTTCTCTACTGCAAGAAATTTGCCATCATTTAATAAGCAAACAAATCGATTTGAGTTTGGTTGCATATGGAATCTGCTTAATAAAAAGAGAAATAAAAAGTGTAATCTTTTTATTCAAAGATAGATTTAAGAGTATGAGCTTACTAATCTTTTATTTAAAGATTAACTCTATTTTACAAGAAATATACATTTAATAATTTTACTGGCATAATAATAATAATAATAATAATTTGTTAAGATTAATTTGTTAAGATTATTAAAACCAATCCTATATTTATGAAATATTATAAATAATAATTTACAGATCAAGTTAAATAATTTAATTATTTATCCATTAGTTAATATTTAATACTTAAATCCAAATATTTAGAAAAATAATAATTATGTTAACAAGTGACAAAACAATGATTTTTTGACATAAAGTTTAAGATTAAAGCACGAAAACATTTTTAAGGCATGATTCCTATCACATTATATCAACTTTTAAGGAGAGTATACAACTGTAGAAGAACTGAACTATTCGAAGAGTCCATTAATAAAAAATTCCGTTTTAAGTAGATACCAAAATCGGGAAATTGAAAGTTGAATTTCCAATCGCTGTAGTGACGTTTCAAAGAAGTTTACTGGAAATGTGACAAGCGATGTATTATAGCGCAACGTTTCGTACACGTTATTTTAAGAATAATTTACGCACAAATTGATATGATTTATATTCTAAGAAAGTCAATCCTTACTTTACAGTACTCACAAATTTAGCAAATAAAAAAGTTGTTTGACGTCGGCAGTGTACAAAAACTCATCAAGTTAACTCGAGTTACATTATAAGAATAGACGACAAAATATATCTACCGGCAACGCCACACTAGTATTGTTTCTTTAACATATTCCATTTCCTGCAGGAGTTCCTTCAACATCATTGTAAACAGGTGGGTCGAGACCATGAAAAATATCAGCGTTCCAACAGTTTGTTATAATATTACTAAATATCGACTTCAGCTGTTTAAAAAACTTGTATATAAATAAAAACTCCTGGAAACAATAATTTTTTTTTCTGTCATACTTTTCTGTGTTGCGTATTCTCATCAAAACAAATTAGAAAGAGAACAATATTTCCCGCCAAACATGAATCGAGCAGATTTCTTTCTTCCCACGAAATATTATATAATGAATGAGCATTACTGTTTTACAACCTGCATTATGGGACCCTTGAAAAGATTTGTATAACCCAAAACTGATACCTTGATCAATACTCATGGACTATACTCTCAACCAAAAAATAATTACTGAAAAAGGGTGTAAAAAACAAAATTTTTTATATCATCCCTCACCAAAAATTACCAATAAAGCAATTGGCGACCCTACGTACCTGTCTATGTGACAGGCAACAAATATTACAGAACTGGTACCCATGAAACATAATACGGTTGGCACATAGATGGAGACTATAAAAGGAGCCCGCGAAAGGGAAAAGGGAAAAAGGGGTAGCGGGAACAACACAGTCTTGGCAAGAATGGGCACTTTACTCCAAAAAGACAGCCCAGAGCACCAAACAATAAGATGAACTAAAACTTGGAGAAAGCGCTAACTCCACATCTTCCTCAATGCATCAGCCTCTCCATAGTCAATAGGAGCTTCTATGCACAGATCTCCAAGCACTTCAAAACTGCAAACTCTTCATGATCATAGACCAACTGATGATCACAAAGCCCACAAATGCCTCAAATATAGGCAACCCTCTGATTTTCTCCTAAAGAATGGGTAACATCTGAGAACTTGAGAATAAAATAAGCAACAGTAATAATGTACATTCAGAAGCTTAAGAAGTTGTGGCAGCCGTTGACTTCTCTAGCTTTTCCTTTTCAATTTCTGCCCTTCTCTGCTCGGCATGCTGGGCAACACCATTGGCGAGAGCTTGATAATTGAACTCAAGTGTCTGGGTGAGGTTCTCAAACCTCAATGGATCCGATGATTGTATCACTACAGTAAAAATTATTTTGTAAGGTGAGTGTGTCACATGATGACAATGGGAAACACTAAACATTTTAGCTTACCTTTGATTGTATCCACAAAGAAAACAAAAGGATCAACCTCATCAATTGGGGACTGCAACTCTTCATCATCACTATAGTCATCATCTGAATCATCATCATCCTCATCGGTCGGCCGGAATGATTTTGCCTACATCCAACAGATTCAGAGATTAAACAATAAATTATAAATAAAAACCAGTAAACCAATATTATAAAACAAAACAACGTATAACAACGGTCTTATGAATAATTATGTTTGGAAGGGGTGAGGATTTTTGGAGGGGGGGGGGGGGGGGGGGGGGAGAGGAGGGGAAAAATACTTAGTTTTTTCATACTGTCGTAAACACGGCTTTCCCCCTGAAGACAGTACAAAACT
>Ga0099824_1007092_pt1 | contig 15038 bp, 10 predicted proteins | sample SiratrowhiteBW_FD_76837 | JGI IMG/M metagenome (GOLD analysis project Ga0099824, IMG submission 76837) | Root nodule microbial communities of legume samples collected from California, USA - Siratro white BW | ecosystem: Host-associated > Plants > Roots > Nodule | place: USA: California...
ATATATAAATAAGCACTTGAATTCATAATGTATATATAAAGTCCCAAACCGAACAAATAAAATCAAAATCTAGGGTTTACATACATACGTTCATTTCCCTGTCCGCATTTCTCTTCCCCTATCTTTCTGTGTTTCAAGTTGGTAAAGTGATGGAGTCACCGCCCAGTAATCACCACGCCGTCGACGGCGATGCCAGCGACGTTAGACCCTTCGCCCACCGCGACGACGAAGAAGACAAGCCCCAACCCCTCACCAGCGACGGTGCAAGTCCCGGGTCGGTAACTAGCTCCACTAAACCTTCAACTTCCCTTCATCTTCTTCTTAATTGCTTTTTCAAATTTTCTTAGATTGTGTTCTGCCTAATTAAACTGGACCCTCTAATTGCAGAAAGATTTTTATTGGCGGTTTAGCGAGAGAAACCACTATTGGTTAGTGATTTCTTTCTGCACTGCGTTGGTTCCTTTGTTTTACGTTAAGCAAATGCTCAATGAGCATTCCTGTAACTAACTAACTAACTCACTTGTTTTGTTGATAATTTTGTGCAGCACAATTCATCAAGCACTTTGGTAAATACGGTGAGATAACGGATTCCGTTATCATGAAGGACCGGAAGACGGGCCAGCCTCGCGGTTTCGGCTTCATAACTTACGCGGATCCCTCTGTGGTTGATAGAGTTATTGAGGATTCTCACATTATCAACGGCAAGCAGGTAATTATTGATGACCACCTGCATTTGATGTTTGAACTTTTTGAGTAGTATTGATTAAAGGAAATGAAAGCTGATGCAGTGAATGGTTTATAGGTGGAGATTAAGAGGACGATACCAAGGGGTGCCGTTGGCTCGAACTCGAAGGACTTCCGAACCAAGAAGATTTTTGTTGGTGGAATTCCTTCTACTGTGAGTGAAGGTAATGTTTCAATTAAGCTAATTTTCCTCTTGTTGATGTTGTAGATGCCTTAGTGTCGAAAAACTGAAAGTTTGAGGATTTAACATGACAGAAGGGCAGACGTATATGACACATACATACAATATGTTATATGTTGAGAAGTGGTTGTGGTGTATTATATAATTTTTATACACCAACTGACACCTTGAAGACATGTCTGCTGTTGAAATTCATATTAGAATATATCTAAGTTTCATATTATTGCTTTAAGAGTTAAAGAGCTCTTGGAGGTTCTGTTCTCAGTATATACACTGAAGGAATTCCTTCATGAGGTTTTGTAGCCTTCTCGATGGAGAACATAATTATTAGTATACATATGTCTTATGTTCAAGCTTTCTTCGGTGAGAAAGTTCATCACTTGCGTGCACATTGTTCATATCTTCTAGGGTGGAAATTTTTGTGTTGAAATGTCTCCAAGACACAAATCAAAATTTGAACGGGTGTTTTTGGTATGTCATCTGTGAACAGGTTATGTTAAGTTAATTAACCAGGCTTGAATTTTCTTCAAAGCAATTATTGATTTGGAAAGTAACTAGTTAACCATTAAAGAGATGCAGAAAGAAGTTGTGTAATTTACTGTTTTAATTAGGGATGAACTTGCGCAGATGAATTTAGGGACTTCTTTACACGCTATGGAGAAGTCAAAGATCACCAGATAATGCGGGATCACTCTACTAATCGTTCACGTGGCTTTGGGTTTATTACCTATGACTCTGAAGAAGCTGTTGATGATCTCTTAGCTGTGGGGAACAAAATTGAGTTTGCTGGAGCTCAGGTGAGTTATTTATTCATCTGAAATGGAATTACAAATTGTATTTGGTTTTATAACTGATTTCCAAAAGTTGGGGTTCAAGTTCAAGTTAAAATAACAAGTTAACAGTTGAAGTGGTTTATTGTTTTATGGTCGTATTGAATTTCCTATCTTCAAATCTGTGCTAGCCGTAGCTAATGGATCGAAATTTGATTAGGCTGTGCTTAACTGTAACAAATCTAGGCATTGAACACAATTGACTGCAATGTTTTGTTGGTGATTGTTGCCTTTAGCATCGGGATGAGATGAGCATGGGTTGGGCAATAATTTTAATGCGCATATCCATTGATGAGAATCTATTTGCCTTGTTCCTGTTTAATATTGAGTAAGAACTTCCTATTGTTTTAAGTGTAACCTGGGTTTTTTCTTGATGGGGTAAAATAATTAAAAAAAATTACATTTATTAAGGAAACATTATAATTTTTTAATATAAGAAATTAGCAATGCCCTAGAACTCATTTGCGCTTATAATAAGTTTGGGCCAAGGTGGGTTATATATCAGTTAAAATGCAATGGGTCCTCTGAATAATACCAAACCTGGGCCCAGCTGGATCACATTTAATTACCCATTATTTCTTGGTTGAATGCACATCCACTGGATCGAGTTTCCATCCTTAGGACACAACATTTATGTTTGCATTGATTTTAGGATTGAATAAGTGGGCAGTGCCTTGTGTTCTTAAAGCTACTGTAACTTTATATGTAAACAACTACTTTAGAAAGAATGATAGGGGGGGCATTGTGTTATTTTTCCACACGACTCCTTTTGTACGAGTTCAATCAAGTCCTGTAGCTTGATCTTACAACATGACAACATCTAGGAGGTTATTGACACCTGTAGTTTGATTTTACTAGTGACAACATCAAAGAGAAATTTTTTAGGTCTTACTGCTTGATCTACACCATGGTTTTATGACTCAAAGTCATCGTTAACATTAGACCAAATATATATTTCCAATTTACTATCCTGTGAAAGATCAAGATACTTGAATTGCTTCGCTTTCATCCATTTAGTTTTTTTTTTCACTAAGCAACATGGTTATCTTCACTTTTGTAGGTGGAAATCAAGAAGGCGGAACCAAAAAAGCCTAATCCACCAGCCCCATCATCCAAGCGCTATAATGATGCCCGGTCTTCATATGGTGGTGGATATGGAGATGCTTATGATGGATTTGGTGGTAATTTTGGTATGGGTGGCTATAGGTCAGGTGGTGCCTATGGTGGTAGGGGAAGCGCTTATGGTGGCTTTGGAAGTGAATTTGGTGGGTATGGAAGATATGCCGGGGCCATGGGGCCTTATAGGGGTGATCCTTCTCTTGGGTATGCTGGTCGATATGGTGGAGGTTTTGGCAGAGGCTATGATCTTGGTGGGTATGGTGGAGCTAATGAGGGTTACGGGGCATATGGTGGTGGTGGTGGTGGTTCCTCTGGTAATGCTTATGGAAGCAGCTATGATGGCAGCCTAGGGGGTGGATATGGGGGGGCTGGTGGAAGCTCCTTTTATGGGACTAGAGGGGGATATGGTGGTGCTGGAACTGCTCGATATCATCCTTATGGAAGATAGAAGTTTGTCATCGACGAATTATAGTCTAGGACTAATATCTCTAGCATCAAAGCAAGTTTGTAGTTTGTTGTCTTTGATTATTCAGTTCTTTAGGCTACATATTTTCCTTTCCTAAAGAAAGAACTGTCAATGATAATTTTATTGTCAAATCCCGTTAATTATCAGCAGCACACTCTCGCCAGCTATGAAGACCAAACATTTTTTTTAGCTCGGCCCACTGTGGAAGTCTGATTATCGGATTGATGTATGAGCTGCAAAATGTGCAGATGGTTGTATTCTTAGTTTTGTTAATGGCTACATTTGTCATTATTGCACTTCATGTTTATTTAATTTTTATACACTTCAGACTCTAAGATAGAAAACGGTCCTTACCTCTGTTTGGTTTCACTCTGTTTTTGCAGAACGTGTACTTTTACACGTTTTAGGAAACCAGCATATTCTCTATGCAACCTTTCATTACTGTACAAGTGATTGACACCATATTTTATTTACTCGGAAACAAGACGGTAATACAGTATTTATTTTCCCCTGTTCGCATGTAAGTGATCGACTCTTTTGTGTATATACGTAGGCCAAGAAATAGACCGAAAAATACGAAGTTTAAAATAATATGAACCATTATGGTATCATGTTCCTTTTTTTTATATATACAAATTTCATGTTCTTAAATTATTGTTCTATTTTTATTCTTAATCCTCTTGTAAAGTTGTAACTAAAATTATTGACTCAAGATTTTCATGAACAATTCATGATTCATGATTCAAACAACGAGGAGATTTATTTCTATGTTTCATATGCTTAACTCTCGCTTATATGACTCGTATCGTTATTTCAAAATTGTAAAATATATCCTTATGAATTTTTTAAGATCTTTTATAAATTCTGTCAAGATATTTAAAATGAGAAAGACTTATTAATATTGTTTCACTCAGAAATGATTATGGGATATATTTGAAAATGAGTGATTTCAAACCTTTTATGAAAATTATGGCATTGAACATAATTTTCCACTCAAAAAACATCAACAATTTTTGTTCTGAAAAGGAAAAGTAGATCTTTCCTGGAAATAACCAAGCAATATCAAACACCAACACCAATCCTAAGCACTTCTGGTCTAAAACAACAATTATTGCATCTTACTTGAAAAGCAAAATTTACACAAGGTCTTTACTACAAAAAATTCCTAGAAATTGGTAAAAGATACGGAACTCAAAATATTTTATTTTTCATCCTTTTAACCCTCAAATGTTTCATTCTAAAAGCAAAAAGAAAGTTTTCAAAAGTTTAACTTTTTATGAGTGAAGAAACAATCTTCCTTGGACACTTTGAAACATCTAAGACACAGTGAGTCAATAATTCTAAAATATTTACTACTGGAGAGATAATTCATATTAGGTTTAATAACTATAAACTTGATAAGAGATTGTGCAATCCTTAAAAAAAACGACGTGATATTGATCAATTCAAGAAGTGTTAAAAAAAGAAAAATATCATGAAAGAGCACAAAAATGACAAAAACTTATATCCATAGAAATCAAATTCGCTCATCAAGAAAAACCATATGAAAACAAGATCATGTTGCAAAAAGAAAATAGAAAATGAATTAAGAAAAGATCTTTGAAAGAGACTCTTTTAGCATAGGTAACAAATAGATTGACTACTTGAAAAAACTTTCTCAAGTAAAAATCAAAACAAGAAAGAACGTTATCAAAAACTTTCAAACATATTTTACAAAAATAATTTTATATATTACTTAAATGTAATTTTTACTAGAAGTTTGACCAAAGAGTTAAAGATTAATTAAATACGAATATAGGATTAAAATTATTTATATTTATAATTTTGAACATAAAACTAATTATTCAAAACTAATTAAGTTAAATGTTGCACTTCAATAATTTTTTTTATTATTATGTTTAATACTAATGTTTTGTTTGGATTGAGATGAATATGAAAAAGGAAAGAAAACATGAGAAAGAAGAGTGAAAGATACGCTTGTTTCAGTTAAAAAAATGAATTGATTTAAGTACAAACTTTTAGTAAATGTGATTGGTGTAGCTGAAATAAAATTAAAATTAATTATATTGTGTAGTAAATTACTAACATGCTCCTGATTGTATTTTATTGAGAAGGATAATAAATTAAATTTGAATAATAAATATTTATAAAGTGATTAGTTTATGTAATACAAAATATATTCAGGTAACTATATAAATATATATATATATATATATATATATATATATAATGAATTAGAAATGAGATTAAAGTTTTTTCTCATACGCATATAAAAAGGTAAAAGTAATATTATATTTTAAAATCACACACAGCCCAACAATTTTGTCATAAAAACAAAATATTGCCAAATATTCAGTTTGCTAATGTTTTAAAAATTCTATATATATATATATATATCAATTTCAAATGTTTGGAAAAAAATATAACATAATATAAATATTAAGTCCGAATATTTATATAAATTAATACTATAATATTTTTTATAATAATCATATATGTTTTTTATATAAAAGATATTTATAGTATAATTTACATTAAAATTTAAATATTATATACAAGGCAAAAAAATGACATAGCTGAATGTTATTTTACGTGCATGGTTAGAGGAAAAATTTGTAATTTTCTGCTCTTTCTCCACACTTTTCACCGTTAGTCAGTGGCTGGATACAAATACTCAGATTTTAAGCCTTCAATTTGTGGAGTAATTCTTCCTGCACCTCCATGTTGACTTACTGCACCTCCATAATTTTAACATATTTCCATTTTAACTTTGAAAAGAAACAAAAATAGCCTTCACTAATGATAATTGGAAATTTTTTTTACTTTGCGGGTTACACAAACCGCAATACAATTAAAAAATAAATACATTGCAGATTATACAACCCGCAATTGTATTTTCAAAAACTTTTTTTAAATATATTGCGGATTGTACAACCTCCAATACAATTTTCGTTTTAAATATATTGCGGGTTGTAGAAATCACAATACATTTAAAAAAAATTTGTACTGTAAAAAAAATTTGTATTGCGGATTGTATAACCTGCAATGTATTTAAAAAAAATTTGTGTTGCAAGTTATACAACCTGATGCTGTGATGTGATGTAATGGTAATTATCACATTAGTTTTTTTATTATAATTTGTAAAAAAAAATAAACTTTGTTGTTGCCTAGCTTGAACCAAACACAGCATTAATTAATTTCTAATATAGGTTATAATATTTGAACCTTTTTATTAGATATACATTAAGGAAAAAACATGAACTATTTTTTTTAGAAAAAACTATTTTGGGAAATTTAGTAGTATTGTCCCACCACAAAAAAAAATCTGAAAAATTCTGGCTTTGCTGTGGCCATTTTGCGCGAGGAGAATACGCGAGAAGAGAAAGAAGAGAAAGAAGAAAAGCTAATTGTAGCTCCGAAGCACAGCAACATCAGGTCTGATATGTCAATGGCGTCGTGGAACATGGGTCTCGCTTCATGCCACAAGGTACCACATTCACTTGCTTTTCCTTGTTCTCCATAATTCTTTTTTTTTTTTCTTTATGGGTTTTCACTCTTTTAGCAGACGATGTCGTTTGAGGTTTCGTGCAGTAGGAAGAGAGACAGAGACAGGGAACGAGGTAGCATCTATCCCTACAAAGTTGTTGAAATAACTCCTCCACCCAAGTGTCTCGGCGTTCGTTGCTTACCCCCTGTAAGTGCCATTCATTGTTTTTTTTTTTTAATATCAATTCCAAAGCTTCTATGTTCATAATTTATCATTGAAAGTTTAAATTACAACCCCTGCTTCCAAATTGTGTCTATCTAATGGATAATGGTTGCTACTTTTGGATGTGTCTCTTCGGTTAGGATTTTTTGCTTTTAGAGGAAATAGTTTAATACAATTTTCAAGGCATTTGTTTGTTATTACATGTCTACAAACTCATCGTAAAATGACAGTGTAATTATACTTATTCTATGTAAATTTGACTACATGGGGTTTTTATTAGGAGTATCTCCTTGAACACAGGGGATATCCCCTTCCACTGAGTTTGTTTTGTTGCATTAGCAAGAAACGAGAATCGAACTCGTATAATTGCTGCTGCTGGCCCTGGTGTTGTCTTTGTCACTCATTCTTTTTTGTATTTTGTCATTCCTAGTAAACAAAACAAAACATGTAATTGAGTACATAAATTTCTATGCATTATTTTACATTTTTAACCAATTAAAAATCATTATAGATATGATTTTTAAGATAATAACTAAAAGTTAACAAATTTATGATACGTGAGAATTCGTGATTGAATGATTGCCTAAAAACTCTTTACACCCTAGGTACATAGATTATTTACTCTAAATGTGATACCTAATTGTAAGTTATAACAAACATCTAACTATGGAGTAGTAGTTGATGTTATTTGAGTTCATTATTAGGTCACATACTTTATCAACTGTGGTGGAAGATTTTGTAAAACCAGTTCAATTTACTAACCCAAACTGGTTTCAGCTAATAAGCCAGTTTTAGAGTGGCTTAAGCGCTCAGTTAATCCAATAACCTACATGACTGATTGTTTGAGCTAGTTACCTGGCTGATTTTTTTCACCTATTTACCAATCAAACTGTCCAGATCGAGCCAAGTTTTACAACTATATCAATCCAATAATCTTTTATTTGTTTCGCTATACCCAAAAGTCATGTAGTGCTTAGCAGTGACCAACTGTCAAGTGGACTTACTGTTATTGGAACAATGTTGTATATTTCTTAATTAAAGAATATAATAGAAAAGTACCTTCTTATTCCCTCCAAGCATTCCCTAATACATTACACTACAGGTGATTTGATTGGCCTCCTTTACCTTATTATTGTGTAGCCCTTGTTGTAAAAATGACATAATATCAGCAAGCAAATTCTTAATTATTGCTATTTTCTTTGAATCGGCACATTCCTGAAGCTCACTGGTGTAAAAGTGTCAATTGACTGGTCTTGTCTTCACTAGGGTACATAACTGAAAATTAATATAGTTATAAGGTTTATGTAATTTGGAGGGATATTTTCAAATGCATGTGCTTTATGATTCTCGGCCGTCGAATAAAAACGTAGGAAGGACTAAAAGTATTGTTAAAAGGCTTCTGTAAAGTTGTGACTCAACAGGATGGTACTACTGATTAAGACCTGAAGCTGGTTCATTAAAATTCTCACCATGCTAATGATCCTCTATACTCAACATTCTGCTCTTTGGAAATGAGATGCTTTCAACAGATCTTTTCAGATTTTTGCTGTTGAGAAATTCGATTGTTGTGGCCTCTTAAGTTCTCATGTTTTAAGAAGTGTTCATATCGAGAACAATACCCAAGAGTAGAATCACAGTCTATGGGAACTGAAGCTTATGATAAATTTAGCAATGACCATAAACTCAACACACTTTTTTCTCAGATCTTTACTTTGGATTAACTAGAATTTTATCTTTAGTATCACTATGATAAAATTTTTGGGATATATGTGAAGAAGAGACACAGAGAACTCCCCTGAATATTATTGTGGTATCTGGTTTTGTATACATGATCTGGTTATATGATTAATATGTTGTAAAACTTTGCTTAAAGTTTCTGTTTTTACTAATAATCCTACATTACTACATAGAGGTAACCATAATATTGTAATAACTGTTAAAATGCAACCAGTGGACTTACATTGCTGCATTTCTTACGAGGAATGTCTTAGGTTCAATAAGCTTAAATAAAAGTTATTTGATACAGAGCTTGCATATATTTCAAAGAAACTTTTTCGGCAATGCTCTTTGGTGCTAGAGTTTTCTCCGAGACATTGGCCATTTGATATCAGAGAAAAGCTATGAAGGACATCCGAAACAGGAATTTGTCAGAGAGTAGATATTTTGCCCTACATAATTCATACTCTACCCAGAATTTGAGGTACATTGTAGAATCAAATACTTTCCATGGATTTTCATATGGCCAGGAGATTGTGTAAACCCAGAAAAGTATAAGAAGGTGTTGCAGAAAGAAATTTGAAAAGTTGAGCATAATATGATGACAGGTACATGGATTGAATGAATACAGAGACAATATTTAGCACACATATAAATACTTATCTTATTCTATAAGTCATCATAAGTTTAACTTATGAGACTACAAATCAGTTTGAGTATGTTTATGAACAAACACTTATGAAAAGGAGATAAAATAAATCAAACATTTCAAGTTAGTTAAAATATACTCATACACCTCAACTTTTGCTAAAATTTCCTCATATAAGTTCTCAAGTACCTATGAATTTAACGATAGGGTTTTACAATTGAAAAGCTCTAAGAAGTTAGTAGCTAATGTAAAGGTTTTACAAGTTTGTCCGATTGCTAGTCGGACCACATCCAACTATTTCCATTCAAAGTCATGAAGATTGCTGTTTCTTCCTGCACTCTCGTACTGCAGTGCACCATCATCTGTGTAATGCAATGACCAAAATACCCTTGAGAAATATTTAAAACCTTTTCTGCAGTATTCATTGCCTCTCCTTTGCCCCTCCATCTAGTTTTGCCTCTGGGGAACCTCGAAGCAGTGCCACTTCTAGCACTGCCTCCACCATCGTGATTCACACACTTTCGTGTGTCGTTGTCTAACAAAGATAACCCTTCTCCCCCGCTTGTTTGTTGTTGCATTTTGGTTCCAAAAGATGTTGAGATACCTTCTGGATTAGCGTTTTTGAAATGGGCTAACCAAGAAAATATTCCAGATTAGCTCAATCCGGAAGCAATTAATTATTTTGGTGTAAATTATTGATAAGGCAATAAAAAACTTCATTCAGGAACTTCTATGGACAATTTGGATTATTCAATTTGGAATATAATTTTTCTTTTCCGGATCATACAATCTATAATGTTCAAGTACACTAAATTGAACACATCCGGATTACCCTATCTGGATCCTATACTCCCATATAGCTTGAATCGAAATAGGTGGTTTCAAGTTATCATAGGTAGTTACACTACCATCACTAAGAGCTCCTCCACAATTCAAGCTTCCGCTGCTATGAAGCCGCTGCCAACCAGCAATGAAGAAGGAAGGGAGAAGGGTAAAACTGAAATAAAACTCAGAGGGACACTATTGTCCTTTTAAAATTACGGAGGTGCATGAAGAAAATATAGGTTGTAGGAAGAAATGGCCCATAAAGATTGACATTTAGACTAGCTGCAATTTGATGAACGTAGAGTTTTAGGCCGAATGGTTGAATAAATTATAAAGTTTTTCATAAGATAATTTTTTTTTTATATATTTCAATTTTTATAAATTTCTAACATTTAAAAGTTTAGTTAACTTATGCATAAATGAGTTATTGATTTATTAGAGAACTTTAATTTATTTTACCTTTTTATTTGAAAGTTTATCCAACAGGAACCTCATCCCCCTCTCTTGCTGAAATAACTAGAACTGATGTAGGCTCTAATTAGCGACCAAACTACTGATTTAAGAGGAAAAACTGGCAATATATTTGCTTCTTATGGTGAAGCACTGGCCTGCTTATTGGATTGGCACTTCACATGCGTCTCTCAATCTAGAAGGGTTATTTCTACATTGAAGCATACATTTCCATGTGAATGGCTACTTTAAAAGCAACATTGAAAATTTTACCAACGTACCTATTAAAAAATAGAGCTTTAGTGCACCTCCTCCTCCCCTTTCTAAAACAATTTTCCATCCAGGTACATATTGTGATGGAAGCTATTTGTTGAAGTAGGAAAACCATTAACTTATTTGGCTTCTTGTCCTTCTCTCCCAGAGGGGGTGGGACTGATTATTAGTGCTTTGGAGGATATGTCCCTATGAAAGGATGCTTTAGAAGGAATGTTGCAAACTCTTGACTTGCTTTTCTAAAATTAACTTTTGCAGATTGGAAGAATAAAGTTGTGTATCATAGAGGTCTAGTATATGTACATCTCATGCTATATTAGAATATGTGCAAGGCAGATACGATAATTTTTAAGAGGGCAGGCAAGAAGGCATATAATTGAATTGAAGACAAGGCATATGTTGGAGTTCTAAACACTGTAAAAGCATGATGAAATTGTAGTGTATTAATTTTATACGTATGAAGATTGCAGTTGTGGTTGCTTATTTTAGATCTGTTGCTCTCTATTTTTTAATGGCAAAATTTTATCTGAGATGGCTGATGGGTCCTTATGAGGTGAGGAATTGAAGCAAGCTGTTTGGTTTTTCTAGCTGTGATTGTTCATTCCCTTTACTTATGGTTCTGATTCTGAAACCAGAAAATTAGTAGTAGATTCTAAAAGCAGAACTGTTTATGTCCCGTTTAACAAAACCTTTCTTTTTCATAGTTTAACAAAACATTATTGATCACATGTCGTGTTGTCAATTTTTGCCCAATTGATTCAATTATGAATACCATGATCCAACCTAACTTTTCCCTTTCTTTCTTTTCTTTATGGGTGATATGATCCAACATAACTTTGTGAGAATGAAAAAGAAATGTGCTACATGCACAATCAGTTGGGGGGCATTTGAATAATATAATTTCTTTATATTTTTTCCAAAGCAGAACTTGCAGTGCGGGGAGAGTGTAACCATAGAAGGACAAGCCTATACTATTTCAGCTGTAACACATCGCTATCAGCTTCGGAAAGGAAAATACGAACCCAGCGAGAAGAGACTTGATGTTTTGTCCACAGGAAGATACTTAGTAAATTTATATTTAGAAAATTTATTAGATCAATCTTGATTAGTACATTTATGTAGTAACTTCTATTTTTATATCAATGTGTAATGACTTAGTTATGTGTCCCTTCTTTAACTTGTTTCACCACGATTGGAAAAGTAAAAAAATTATAGATTAAAAAAGGTGGGGGAAAAAATAGCCAGTCAAATTTACAACAGAGCAGAAAAGATCACAAACTGAAAACCTTGTTGTTCATGTTTATAACGCCTGATTGGTTCTCTTTGGTTTAAGAGGAAATAACAAGTGATGAAAAACGTTGTTGGTTGAGGAAGATTGGATTATTTATTAAATTATTTTAGAGTGGATGGAAAATTAAGATATGGACATTTATGTCATAATGCAGCAGGTTCACGTGGGACCACTGAAAGTTCGCACGTGCACCTCTGGTAATAATGCCAGAGCCTTTTATCATGTAGGGTCCGAAACATCCATGCATTGAGCAGTGGTACAACAATTTTATGAGATATAGGAGCAGTTATACTTATGGTGACTCTTTTATTTATTTATATATGTATTTATTTATTTATTTCCTTTGACCAACAGCTGTGGTGCCTAGTACACACCTCTTTGATTCATACTCTTGTCGTGTATTTTGGCAATAATTAATTAATTGACACCAGATTCAATCTGTCCTTTGGACAGATAAGATTACACTAGTGAACTTCCTCCAATTATTTGGTTCAATTGCTTGTTCCATTCAAATGTAGAAATACTACTGATAAAAGATTTTGAATAGTTTAATATATATATATATATATATATATATATATATATATATATATATATATATATATATATATAATTTACTTATTATAAAGAAATTTTAAATTTGAACTTTGTAGATAGAAAAAAATATGATTAAAATGTAGTTAGTTTTTTAGCTGGGGTTATAAGCATTATTTTTTACGAGACAATTAATATTATGAGTTAGATAAAATTATTACAAATAATTAATTTTTTTAAATATTTACAGCTATTGTAAATTCAGAATAGAATTTTGGAATTATTAATTAATATGGAACAATCTCTAATTTCACAGGCTTGATGGTCTGCTCATGTTAAGTTTAGACTAATGTAGTAGAACTTTGGTGTAAATTATACTTATTTTTCTAAATAAATATATTGTCGAGTGAAGTCTTTCATACACAATTTTTTAAATAATAAACATTTATTAAATAGGTACTCAAGTATAACTTAGTGTATCTTATCTCTGATTTAGGTAATATAAGAAAGATTCCGTTGAGCAAAAAGTATTTTATGTCTCTTTGTTATGTAGGATCATGTTTTGAAATACAAATGGATTTAACAGCATCAGACAAAACTTTCTTTTTCCAAATTTAAATGCGTATAATATTTTTAATTTACCATTTTTTTCTGTTCTCTTTGTAAATAATAATATTCATGCAACTAGATAGCAGTTTACGGAATACAACTTTGTGATACTCTAAATTTTCAATTGCAGGAAAAAAAAATCAGCAACATAAATTAAAATAGAATGCAAGGAGTAACTTCCCAAAAACTTATAACTAATTGTGCATATAAAATATATCTAAATATTTTACAACTAGGGTTCCCAAAACGTATGAATTCTATAATATTAGTATGAATGTAAACTTTTCTAGTTTTGTCTCGCCTCCTTATTAGTATATTAGTAATAACATTGTTGTCTTTTTTATCACTTGAGAAAGAAATCTCCCACTTGAGTGAGAAATTATTGTTTGAGTAAAACGTTATTGCTCAAGTGAGAAAACCTTAGAGATCAAGACATATATATGTTTTATTTTCGCATGAGTCAGCATCCTCCACTTGAGCAAACACAAACATTACAAGAAAAAAATTATTTAAAGACCAATTTTTAGCTATTAAATAAAATGATTGCTAATTGTGATCAAAATAATCATCAAATTAGGTTTTGGTTGCTAAATAACTATAAAATAAAAATAATAATTGGATTTAGTGACCAATTAAGTCAAGATAATTTGTATCAAACATTAGCTACCATGATTTTAGCCACTTATACTGTTAAATTATAAATTAGTCTCTAACTTAATTCGATACCAATTTAGAATCTAATGGTATAAGTAACTAAAACCTTGGTAGCTAATGTTAGATATAAATTATCTTGACTTAATTTGTCACTAAATTCAATTATTATTTTTATTTTATAGTTATTTAGCAACCAAAATCTAATTTAGTGATTATTTTGGTCACAATTAGCAACTATTTTATTTGAAAGCTAAAAATTCGTCTCTAAATAGCTTTTTTCTTGTAGTGAAATAAGAAACAAGAATTATGTAGAAAACTCAACAAACACCACAATACAATATTGTGAAAACATGAAAAATACACAAAAAAGAAGGTTGAATTGTGTATTTAACACTTTTTGAAATTTTTGCAACACCAATGCCTAATAAAAGTAGTCAGACAAAGTTTTAACTTGACTGACACACGATCAATATTATGCAATTCAATGATCTTAGAGTAGAGAGATATTTACCCTTGATATTGTTTATATTGGTTCAATTGTAAACCTATATTACATCTGATTTTTTATCAGCACAATCAAATTCCATTAGTAGACTACCACTGCAAATACAAGGTGAGTATTCTTTGGACCTCAGTCACTCAGGGCTACAATTGAGTATTATTTAGCTGCAACACTTTTGGCTAAAACAAAATATTATTTAGAACATAGGTACTATTTTATAAGACAATATTATTTGGACAAAGAGTTATTCCTAACTAAATAAATTTGGTTTACAAAAGAAGTTTGATTTAAAGATCGCAAGGTTCACTTACTAAATGAGATATAACATTCTAAGACGAATACAAATGAAGTTCACTATTCTAGATTGCTATTTAACATAAACAATGTTCCCTCATATAAACATAGGGCTTAAAGATTTTGATCACTTGGGTAAAATGCAGTAACATCGTGTTTAACTCGTCAATCTCTCTTCTTTAAGTGATCTCA
>Ga0099824_1007096_pt1 | contig 15025 bp, 14 predicted proteins | sample SiratrowhiteBW_FD_76837 | JGI IMG/M metagenome (GOLD analysis project Ga0099824, IMG submission 76837) | Root nodule microbial communities of legume samples collected from California, USA - Siratro white BW | ecosystem: Host-associated > Plants > Roots > Nodule | place: USA: California...
CCACCAGAGCCTTGGCGCCCGAGAGCTTGAAGCCGTTGCCGGCGCGCACGGCCTGAAGGCTGGTCTGGAGCGGGCGATGCTTGGCGCCCTCGTCGATCGCGAGCGTCGCGAGCAGCGAGCCGCTGGCGATCTTCGGCAGATATTCCGATTTCTGCGCGGCATTGCCGCCGCGATTGAGCGCCGAGGCCGCGACCACGCTGGTGGCGAGGAAGGGCGACGGCATCAGGGTGCGGCCGATCTCCTCCATCACGACGCCGGCTTCGACATAGCCGAGGCCGCTGCCGCCGAATTCTTCCGGCACCAGCAGGCCGGCAAAACCCATCTCGGCGAAGGAGTGCCAAAACTCCTTGGAGAACCCGATGGGGTCCTTGCTGTCGCGCAAGTGGCGCAGATGCGACACCGGCGCCTTGTCGCTGATGAGCCCGCGCGCGCTGTCGCGGAGCATCGATTGTTCTTCGGTGAGGACGAGGGCCATGTGCAAAGTTCTCTAGCGTTTGGCGGAATGTGTAAGTGTTGCTGTCGTTCCGGGTCGGGTCGAGGACGCGAACCACGGAGCGCAATTGCGCTCCGGAGAATCTCGAGGTTCCGGGTTCGGTCCTGCGGACTGCTCCGGAACGACGGTGGAATTAGGCCCCCGGCAGATCCAGGATGCGCTTGGCGACGATGCCGAGCATGACCTCGGACGTGCCGCCTTCGATCGAGTTGGCCTTGGTGCGCAGCCAGGCGCGCGGGCGCGCGCCCTGCTTGGAGCGCTCGCTCTCCCATTCCAGCGCATCGACGCCGCCGGCCGACATCAGGATCTCGTAGCGGCGCTTGTTGAGCTCGGTGCCGTAATATTTCATCGCCGAGGAGAACGCCGGATGCGCCTGCCCGGCCTTGGCGAGATCGACCGCGCGCTCGGCGCAGGCCGCGAGCGCGGCCTCATCGACATCGAAGCGCGCGATCTGGCCGCGCAGCATGGCGTCGTCGAGCCTGCCTTGGCCATCGGTGCCGACCGAGTCGGCCGCGATCTGGCCGAGCGGCCGCCCGACGCCGCGCTCGCCCATGCCTGAGATCATCGCGCGCTCGTGCTGGAGCAGATATTTCGCGACGTCCCAGCCGCGGTTGACTGTGCCGACCACGTGCGACTTCGGCACGCGGACATTGTCGAAGAAGGTCTCGCAGAACGGCGAGTAGCCGGAGATCAACAGGATCGGCTTGGTCGAGACGCCCTTCGAGGTCATGTCGAACAGGATGAAGCTGATGCCGTCGTGCTTCTTGGCCGTGGGATCGGTGCGGACCAGGCAGAAGATCCAGTCGGCGTAGTTGCCATAGGACGTCCAGATCTTCTGCCCGTTGATGATGAAGTCGTCGCCGTCGCTCTCGGCCCGGGTCTGGAGCGAGGCGAGATCGGAGCCGGCATTCGGCTCGTAATAGCCCTGGCACCAGCGGATCTCGCCCGCGGCAATCTTCGGCAGGTGCTCCTTCTTCTGCGCGTCGTTGCCATATTTCAGGAGCGCCGGCCCGAGCATCCAGATGCCGAAGCTCGACAGCGGCGGGCGGGCACCGATCCGCGCCATCTCGGCGCGCAGCACCTTGTGCTCGGCGGCGCTGAGGCCACCGCCGCCATACTCCTTCGGCCAGTCAGGCACAGTCCAGCCCTTGTCGCGCATGCGCTCGAACCAGATGCGCTGCGGCTCGGAACTGAATTTTGCATTGCGCCCGCCCCAGAACACGTCGGCATCCGACGTGGCAGGCTTGCGCATCTCCGGCGGGCAGTTGGCTTCCAGCCAGGCGCGCGTCTCGTTGCGAAATCGTTCGAGTTCGGCGGATTCAGTTTCGCTCATGGTCGTTTCCATCACTCAAAAATCGACTTGTTGTGCGCGACTCTGGGCCATCGCACCGTGGAATTCAACCACTTCCGCAGGCGTGCATTCCGCTATAGTCGAGGGCATGGCGGCTTGAAAACAAAGAGGAAACGACAATGCGCCTGAAGCTTCTTTCGCCTGGCGAAATGAACGAGAGCCAGCGGCAGACCTATGACGAGTCGATTGCCGGCAAGCGCGGCAAGCCGCAGGCGCCGATGATGGCCTGGCTCAACAGTCCGGAGATGGCCCGTCACGCCACGCGGCTGGGCGAGGTGCTGCGCTTCGACACGATCTTCCCCGCCAAGCTTTCGGAGAGCGCGATCCTGGTGACGGCGCGGCACTGGACCGCGCATTACGAATGGTACGCGCACAAGCGCCTCGCGCTCGCGGGCGGGCTGAACCCCGACATCATCGACGCCATCCGCGACCGCCGCACGCCTGATTTCGACGATCCCCAGGGACAGATGATCTACGACGTCGCGAAGTCGCTGCATGAGGGGCACGGCGTCGAGAAGGGACTCTACGACGCGGCGGTGAAGCTGCTCGGCGAGCGCGGCGTCGTCGAGGTGATCGGGCTGTGCGGCTATTACACGCTGGTGTCGATGACGCTGAACACGTTCGAGTTCGGCCTGCCCGACGGTGAGGTGTCGGAGCTGGCTTAGTTCTGATCCGGAAACGCTGGGTTTCTGGATCGGCGGTAGCACCATCTAGGAGCCCGCCTTATGTGCATGTTTTCAACGGAGCATTCACATGCCGCAGAACCAAGCCATCCATGCCGGCACCAGGATCGGCCACGTTCATCTCAAGGTCGCCGACCTCGATCGCGCGCTCGGCTTCTATTGCGGCGTGCTCGGCTTCGAGCTGATGCAGCGCATGGGCTCCGGCGCGGCCTTCATCTCGGCGGGCGGCTATCATCATCACATCGGGCTCAACACCTGGGAGAGCAAGGGCGGCTCGCCGCCACCGCCGGGCACGACGGGGCTCTATCACACCGCGATTCTCTATCCGACCCGGCCTGCGCTGGCGGATGCGCTGCACCGGGTGCTGACGGCCGGCATTGCGCTGGACGGCGCCAGCGACCACGGCGTCAGCGAGGCGCTGTACTTGCGCGATCCGGATCAGAACGGGGTGGAGCTGTATTGGGACAAGCCCAGGGAGCAATGGCCGTTCGGGCCGGATGGGAAGCTCGCGATGGTCACCAAGCGGCTGGATGTGGAGGATTTGTTGAGGCAGCGAGAGGGGTGACCTGCGCTCCCTCCACGCGTCATTGCGAGCGCGGCGAAGCAATCCAGACTGTCACCGCTGAGACGGCCTGGATTTGCTTCGTCGCCAGGGCTCCTCGCAATGACGGAGATTGTTGAACGGCCGTCGCGCCCTACGTGAGCTTCGCTCTTGGCTTGCCCCGCACCAAGATCAGCGCCGCAGCCGCCACCTCCAGCACGAAGCAGAGATAGAACGGCAGCGTGTAGCCACCGGACCAATCACGCAAGGCTCCGACCACGCCGGGGCCGAAGGCGTAGGTGACCTGGTTGATCGCGGTGTTGAGGCTGATCAGCACGCCGAACGAGGCGGTGTCGAACTCCTGCTGCACGCTCAGCGATGGCAGCGTGATGAGATTGCCGACGGAGAAGCCGAACACCGCGCAGGCGGCGATCAGCACATAATCATTGTGCAGGTTGATGACGGCGCACAGCGCCGCCGCCTGACTCAGGAACGACAGCGCCGAGGCAAGGCGCTGGTTGAGGCGGTCGATCACCAGCGAGAACAGCACGCGGCCGACCACCGCCATCGCGGTCAGCACGGCTAGTGCAACCGCAGCGCGCTCGCGGCCGATCACGGGATCGAGGAACGAGATCAGGTGCACGATGAAGCCGACTTGCGCGAACAGCACCAGCGCAAAGGCGATCGTGACGGTGAGAAAGCTGATGTCGCGCAGCGCAGCCTTGCGGATCTCCGTCGAAGACTGCGGCATCTCTTTCCCTGCCGCGAGCCCGCCATGATGGCCCGGCGGCGAACCAACGGCGAGCAGGATCACCGGCACGAGCAGCACCAGCATGGCGGCCGCGGCGGCACACATCGCGCGGGCGAAACCGAGATGACCGATCAAGCTCACCAGCAAGGGCACGCCGGCGATGCCGCCAAAACTGGCGCCGTTCAGCGCCAGGCTGATCGCCATGCCGCGCTTGTCGTCGAACCACAGGCTGATCGTGTTGGTGATCATGGCGAGACTGGTGCCGGCCCAGCCGAAGGCGAGCACGGCATTGGCGAGGTACAGCTGCCAGGGCTCGCGCACCGCGCCGATCGCAACCGCAGCCGCCGCCATCGCCAGCGTGCCGGCAATCAGGCAGAGGCGCGGGCCGTAGTTCCGCACGGCTTCGCCGACGAACACCACCAGCAGCGCGCCGAACAGATAGAAGAACGTCGTCCCTGCGGAGATCAGCGAGGTCGGCCAGCCGCGGGCGCGCTGGAGCTCGGCGACGTAGACGCTCTGGCCGTAGAAGCCGAGCCCCCAGCCGAAGGTCGCGAGCAGGAAGCACACGGCGACGATGCGCCAGCCTTCGTAGCGGAGGGAGGATTCATAGGTTTGAGGCTGTTGAGAATTGTCGAGCATGCGCGGCGCCCACGACGTGGATGACCGGGACAAGCCGGCCATGACGCATCAATTAATAGCTCGCTTCAGAAAATCACTTCGACGCAGCTCGAACCATCGGCGCTGCTGACAACCTCCTGCCAGTTCACACCGCATCCGGGAACTCACCCATGGCTGCGTCCAACCGCGCCTTGCGGCGGCGGGCCCAGGAGACCAGCGAGAGCACGACAAGCCCGAGCACGACCGGCGGGAACACCACCATGTTCACCGCCGACCAGCCGTAATTGGCGAGCAGCTGGCCCGAAGAGAACGAGCCGATCGCCATCATGCCGAACACCAGGAAATCGTTGAAGGCCTGCACCTTATTGCGCTCCTGCGGCCGATGCGTCTCCAGCACCAGCGCGGAGGCGCCGATGAAGGAGAAATTCCACCCGATGCCGAGCACGATCAGCGTCGCCCAGAAATGCATCGCATTGAGGCCGGAGAGGCCGATGCCGGCGGCGCCGGCTTCCAGCAGCAGGCCGGCGGCCACGATCCCAGGCGCACCGAAGCGGGCGATCAGCGCACCGGTGAAGAAGCTCGGCCCGTACATGGCGACGATGTGCCATTGAATGCCGAAATTGGAATCGGAGACGGACAAGCCGCACAGCTTCATGGCGAGCGGCGCCGAGGTCATCACCAGATTCATCATGGGATAGGAGATGACGCCGCACAGCGCCGCCGCGACGAAGCGCGGCTGGCTCACGATCGTGAGCAGCGGCCGCCCGCCATGCAGATCGGCCGGCCCGGGTTTTGGCATATCGCCGCCGGCGACGATGCCCGTGGCGACCAGCGCCACCGCGGCCTGCACCAGGAAGCTGAAGGCGAACAGATAGGGCTGCCAGACGTCCATGGTCCATTGCACGAGCTGCGGACCAAGCACGCCGGCGAACACGCCGCCGGCCATCACCCAGGACACTGCCTTGGGGCGGTAGGCCGCGCTGGCGCCATCGGCGGCGGCGAAGCGATAGGACTGCGCCACGGCACCGTAAAGGCCGCCGAGGAAGGCCGCGAGGCAAAACAGCGCGAAGGAGCCGTGCAGGATGCCGAAAGAGCCGGCAAGGCCCGTGAGCGTGCCGAGGCCCGTGCCGATGACGAAGGCCACGCGGCGGCCGAAGCGGCGCGAGATCGCGCCGGTCGGCAGCGTGCCGGCGGCAAGCCCGACCACATACAGCGAGATCGGCACGGTCGCGAACGAGATGTCCGGGGCGAGCGTGGCGCCGACGATCGCGCCGGTGGCGAAGATCACGGCCGAGTTGGCGCCGGTCAGCGCCTGCGCCGCGGCAAGGCGCACCACATTGCTGCGCACGCGCGCGTCGTCGGCAATCTCGTCGGCAGCGGTCACATCAAGCATCGGCATTTCCGCCCAAGGGCTCTGTTGATTCCCGGCACTATGGAGGGACGCGCAAGGGCGGGCAACCGGCGCAAACGGACGCGGGCCATGCCGCTGACGCAATCGGTGGGATGATAGCGGACCGCGCTCTTGACGGCTTGCGCTCGATCAAATCCTATCCGCGGCGACTTGTTGGAGTTTCGTTCATGACCGTCGACGACAGGCCCACGCTCAGCGCTCCCGACGACGATCCCTGGCTGTGGCTGGAAGAGATCGAAGGCAGACAGGCGCTCGATTTCGTCGAGCGGCAGAATCAACTCACGCTCGCCGCATTCGGCGGAGCGGCCTTCGCGCGCGACCGCGACATTCTCGCCGCGATCTATGATCGTCCCGACAACATCCCCTATGTCAGCCGGCGCGGCTCCGATCTGCACAATCTCTGGAAGGATGCCGCCAACCCACGCGGCCTGTGGCGGCGGACTTCGCTGGCGGAATTTCGCAAAGCCGATCCGGCATGGGACACCATGCTGGACATCGACCAGCTCGCGAGAAGCGAAGGTGAAGACTGGCTGCTGAGCTCCATCGTCACGATGCCGGGAAGCTCGCGGGCGATCCTCAGCCTGTCGCGCGGCGGCAGTGACGCCGTTACCTTGCGGGAGTTCGACCTCACCACGAAGAGTTTCGTGACGAACGGCTTTGCACTGCCGGAAGCGAAGGGCGGCGTCGACTGGCTCGATGCCGACACGCTGCTGCTGTCGAGCGCCTATGGCGAGAGCATGGCGACGAGCTCGGGATACTCTCGGACCGTCCGCCTGTGGCGGCGAGGTCAGCCGGTCGATCAGGCCGAGGTGATCATCGAGACCACCGCTGATCACATGGCGATCTCCGGTGTAGCCGACGACACCGGTGCGGCGCCACGGGTGTGGATCGTCGACCAGATCGACTTCTTCAACTATGGCATATGGCTGCGCGATGCGGCCGGTAACATGACGAAGCTCGATCTGCCGACCGGGATCTGGATGCAGGCGCATCGCGACTGGTTCGCGATGAAGCTGCGCAAGGCCTGGACCATCGGAGGCCGGACCTATGCCACCGACACCGTGCTCGGCATCTCGCTCTCGGCCTTCCTGGCCGGCAGTCGCGATTTCGCGGTGCTGTTCGAGCCCGCACCGCGGCGCGCGCTACAAGGCTTGTTCTGGGCCGCCGGCAAGCTGGTGCTATCTATTCTCGACGAGCTCAAGCCGTGCTTCGAGATCTGCACGCCATCGGCTGCGGGCTGGAGCCGCGAGACGCTTCCCGGTCTGCCCGAGATCGGCGTCGTCGATGTCTGGCCGCTCGATCGGCATGCATCCGAGAGCAACGGCGACCTGCTCGCCAATGTGCAGGACCCGCTCACGCCGCCCTCGCTGCTGCTGCTCGAACGCGGCGTCGCAAGCCCTGTTGTGCTGAAGCAGGCGCCAAAGACATTCAATGCCGACGGTCTCGTGGTGACGCAGCACGAGGCGATCTCGATCGACGGCGAGCGCATTCCCTATGTCCAGACCGGCCCCGCTGCGGAGACCGGGGATGCGCCGGTCTATATGAGCGCCTATGGCGGCTTCGGACTTGCCGTGAAGCCGTATTACAACGCTTCGCTCGGCAGGCTATGGCTGGAGCGCGGCGGCACGACGGTGCAGGCGAATCTGCGCGGCGGCGGCGAGTTCGGCACGCGCTGGCACGATGCCGGCCGGCTCGCCGGCAAGAGGCTCTCGCACGATGATTTCGCGGCCGTGGCCGCCGATCTCGTGCGCCGCGGCGTGACGAGTGCGAAGCGCATCGCCGCGCAGGGCGGATCCAACGGCGGCATCCTCATCACCAACATGCTGGTGCGGTACCCTGAGCGCTTCGGCGCGCTGTTCTGCACCATCCCGCTGATCGACATGCGCCGCTACACGAAGTTGCTCGCCGGCGCGAGCTGGATCGCGGAATATGGCGATCCCGACAAGGCGGAGGAGTGGGAATGGCTGAAGACCTACTCGGCCTATCACAACGTGAAGGCCGGCCAGGCCTATCCGCCGATCCTGATCGCCACAACGCGGCGCGATGACCGCGTTCATCCCGGCCATGCCCGCAAGATGGCGGCAAAGCTCCAGGCGATGGGCTATGAGGCCTGGTTCTACGAGCCGGCAGCCGGCGGCCACGGCTACGGCAAGGACAACAAGGAGCGCGCGAGCTTCGAGGTGCTCGGCTTCCGGTTCTTGAAGGAGAGGATCGGATGGAGGGATGGCGCGGCGTGACAGCCTCTTGATTTGACCGACGCAAGTCCAGCGGGCCGTGCACCTCTCCCGATTGGTTTGCGGGACAGATCGGCGTGCTCGGGCGATGCGAAGCATCGTCCCCACGGGGCGGGTGAGGGTTTTCTGCTCTAGGGAGTATCCCGTTGCGGAGTCACCCTTTCCTCCGCCCTCACCCGTGAGCGAGCGGGGGAGGGAGCGCACCGCCGTCGCGGCTTAGCGCGCGAACACCAGCGTCAGATTGTTCGCGGGCATCTCGATCGTCTCGACCAGGCGAAGGGCCACCGCGTTCGCCAACTTCTCGACGTCGCTGATGTCGCGCACGCCCCAGTCGGGATTGCCTTCGCGCAAGGAGGTGTCGAACACCGCATTGCTGATCGCAGTGTGCTTGCCGTCGCGCTTGAATGGGCCGTAGAGGAACAGCTTGCCGTCGGGGCGCAGATAGCGGCCGGCGCCGGTGAACAGGCCTTCGGCCACGGCCCAGGGCGCGATGTGGATGACGTTGGCGCAGAACACGGCTGCGAGGCTGGTCGGTCCCTGCCCGCTTTTCATCTCCGGGCACCAGTCGGGATCGGTGAGGTCGATCCGCAGGGGTGAGCGGATGTTCGGCAGGCCCGCATGCACGCGCCAGGCTTCGATGCTCTTGAGGTGGCGCTGGTTGAGGTCGCTCGGCCACCAGATCAGGCCGGGTGTGTGGCGGGCGAAATGAACCACGTGCTGGCCGGTTCCACTGCCGAGTTCCACAACGTCGCCGGTCGTGCCGGCAAGATGCTTTTCCAGCGCCGCCCAGATCGGTTCGTGATTGCGATGGAAAGCCGGCGCATCGAGCCGGCCATCCGGCTCGACCCGTCCGCCGTCCCTGCCAAATTCAACGACGTATTCAGCCAAATGACGTCCCCAGAAAATGTGAAACAGAACACGGCCCTAGGGGGCAAACGACCGAGAATGATTTGCCATTCCCAGACAATGTGATGAATGAACTATCTCAACGGTTGCAATGCGGGGGATATTAATCCCATTTTGCCGCCTGCATAGTCTTGATTGTCAGGCGATGCCCTTTGTGCTTTTGAACAATTCCGCAAACGAGATCATCGACATAACGCTCGGGACGAAGCCTTGACCGTCTTTCCCTGCAAGCCCGCCCTGCTTGTTGCGCTGGCCCTCCTCGCCGGCGCGGCCGTGCCCCCGGCGGGGGCGCAATCCACCGTGACTGAGGGCCAGAAACTCGCTTTCGACCGCGGCAAGGGCAATTGCCTGACCTGTCACGTCATCAAAGGCGGCGACCTGCCCGGAACGAGCGGGCCGGAGCTGAAGGACATCAAGGCCAAATACCCCGATCGCAACGAGCTGGTTGCGATCATCTTCGACGAGACCAAGCGCAATCCGCAAACCATGATGCCGCCGTTCGGCCGGAACCGGATTTTGACCGAACAGGAAATCAACGCGATCGTTGATTTCCTGCAGACCCTGTAACGGGCCGGCAGCCCAGGAGATTTGAGATGACCACGACCACCGGCCCTCATCCGACGCGGCGCCTGATCCTTCAGGGCGCAGCCTCCGTCGCGCTGCTCGGCCTCGGCAATCTGCCGTTCGGCGCCGCGCCCGCGCGTGCGGCGGCGAACGACAAATATCCGGAAGAGGCCTTCAGGCAGAAGAGCGAGGCGGACGCGATCAAGGTGCTCTACGGCAAGACCGCCGAACCGTCGGACAAGGTCAAGCTGGATGCGCCCGAGATCGCCGAGAACGGCGGCGTCGTGCCGATCTCGGTGACGACGACGCTGGACAAGGTGACCTCGATCTCCTTCTTCGTGGCCGAGAACCCGTTCGCGCTCGCGGCAAGTTACAAGATTCCCGATGGCACGATCCCTGCGGTCGCCAACCGGCTGAAGCTGGCCAGGACCACCAAATTGGTGGCGATCGTGGAAGCCGACGGCAAGCTCTACAGCGCGACCAAAGAGGTCAAGGTCACCGTCGGCGGTTGCGGCGGTTAAGCGAGGCAGTTCGACATGGCATCAAGCATTCGCGTACGCGCAACGTCCAACGGCGACATCACCGAGGTGCAGGCGCTGATCCAGCACCCCATGGACACCGGCCTGGTCAAGGATTCCAAGGGTGAGCTGATCCCCGCGCACTTCATCCAGGAGCTGAAGTTCGAATGTAACGGCAAGGACGTCTTCGTCGCCAATTGGGGCACTGCGGTTTCCAAGGACCCCTACGTCAAGTTCAGCTTCAAGGGCGCCAAGAAGGGCGACGAGCTCAAGATCTCCTGGACCGACAACAAGGGTGGCTCGGACACGACCACCGCGAAGATCGCGTGATGAAACAGCGCGCTACGATCCTGCTCGGCTCGGCGTTCGTCGCACTCGCGGCGCTTGCATTCGCCGCAACGCGCGTCGTCGCGGCCGACAAGGTCGACCCCGTCGCCGACGCCAAGGCGTTCCAGAACTTCTTCTTCCAGAAGTTTCCGGACGTGAAGCACGAGGATTTCGTCAACGGTCCTTATTCGATGAACGAGGACATGAAGCGGCAGTGGCAGGAGAAGGAAGAATTCCCGCCTTACGAGTTCGCGCTCGATGCCGGCAAGGAGATGTTCTCGACCCCGTTCAAGAACGGCAAGACCTACGCCGACTGCTTCCCGAACGGCGGCATCGGCATCCGCCAGAATTATCCGTACTTCGACACCAAGGAAGGCAAGGTCATCACGCTCGAGCTCGCGCTCAGCCGCTGCCGCGAAGCCAATGGCGAGGCACCCTATTCCTACGTCAAGGACGAGATGGCCTCGCTCACCGCCTATATGGCGTACACTTCGCGCGGCAAACCGATGGACATCAAGATACCCGATGATCCCCGTGCCCTTGCGGCGTTCGAGAACGGCAAGCGCTATTTCTACACGCGGCGCGGCCAGATGAATTTCTCATGCGCGAGCTGCCATGTGCAGAGCCCGGGCGAACGCATCCGCGCCGAGACCCTGGCACCGGCGCTCGGCATCCTCAACGCGATGCCGATCTACCGCTCGGAATGGAGCGGCATGGGCACCACCAGCCGCCGCTTCGTCACCTGCAACAGTCAGACCCGCGCGGTTCCGCTGGAGCCGCAATCGGATGAATATCGCGACGTCGAATATTTTCTGTCCTACGTCGCCAACGGATTGCCGATCTCAGGTCCGGGAGCACGGCCATGAAGCGGTCACTTGCTCTCGCCATGCTGCTCGCATTGAGCCTTGCGCCATCCGCGCGCGCGGCAGATGAGGCGGATTACAAGGCGGCCTATGCCGCCGCCGAAGCCGCCTCCAAGGAGGCGGCCGGCTTGCGCAATCAGTGGACCGTGACCGTCTCTGCGCTGGCGGCAGCGAAGAAGGCTGCCGACGGCGGCGATTTCGACCGTGCTGTCGCCGCAGCCAAGGAGGCCGAGGCGCTGGCGCAGGCCTCCCTCTTCCAGGCGAAGACCGAAAAAGAAGCCTGGAAGGCGATGGAAATCCGCTAGACTGCTCCCGAGTGGAACAATCCAGCGATCACGAGAGGCGCGGAGAATTTCTGAATGGCGATCCGCCGCCGCGACTTCCTGAAGAGTGCAGGCCTTGCGGCCGCAACGCTCGGCCTGCCCCGGCTGGCCCGTGGCACTGAAGCCGCCAGCATCTACGACGTCGAGCGGTTCGGCAATGCGCGGATCCTGCACCTCACCGACACGCATGCGCAGCTCAATCCGGTCTATTTCCGCGAGCCCAGCGTCAATATCGGCATCGGCGAGATGGCGGGACGGCCGCCGCATCTGGTCGGCCGCGCCTTCCTGGAGCGGTTCGGCATCCGGCCCGACAGCGCGGATGCCTATGCCTTCACCTGCATCGAGTTCGAAAAGTCCGCAGGCCGGTTCGGCAAGCTCGGCGGCTTCGCTCATCTGAAGGCGCTGGTCGATCGCTTGCGCGCCGATGTCGGCGAGAAGCGTTCGATGCTCGTCGACGGCGGCGATCTCTGGCAGGGCACGGGCCTCGCCAACCTGATGCAGGGCCGCGACATGGTCGAGGTCGCCAATCTGCTCGGCATCGAGGCGATGACCGGGCATTGGGAATTCACCTATGGCGAGCAGGCGCTGCGCGACAATCTCGAGCGCTTCAAGGGCGAATTTCTGGCGCAGAACGTGTTCCTGACCGAGGAAGCCGCGTTCAACGACGCCCCCGCCTTCGACAAGGCCACGGGACGCGTGTTCAAGCCTTCGATGATCAAGGAAATCGGCGGGCATCGCGTCGCGATCGTCGGCCAAGCCTTCCCCTACGTTCCGATCGCGCATCCCAAGAGATTCACACCGGACTGGAGCTTCGGCATCCGCGAGGAGGAGTTGCAGAAGCATGTCGATGCCTTGCGCGGCACCGACAAGGTCGACGCCGTCATTCTGCTGTCGCACAACGGCATGGATGTCGACCTCAAGCTCGCGAGCCGCGTCACCGGCATCGACGTTATCCTCGGCGGCCACACCCATGATGCCGTACCGCAGCCGATTGCGGTGAAGAACGCGGCCGGCACCACGCTCGTCACCAATGCCGGCTCCAACGGGAAATTTTTGGCCGTGCTCGATCTTGCACTCGACAAGGGCAAGGTCAGCGACATCCACTATCATCTGCTGCCTGTCTATTCCGAGTTGCTGAAGCCCGATCCTGGAATGGCCGAGCTGATCGGCCGGCTGCGGGCGCCGCATGTGAGCGACTGGTCGGAGAAGATCGCAACGCCCGATCGCCTGCTCTACCGCCGCGGTAATTTCTCCGGACCCATGGACGAACTGATCTGCGCCGCGCTGCGCACCGAGCTCGATGCCGAGATCGCGCTGTCGCCGGGCTTCCGCTGGGGCGTCACCGCGCTGTCGGGCCAGGCGCTGACCATGGAGGATGTGCTGGCGGAGACCGCGATCACCTACCCCGAGACCTATGTGCAGGATATGACGGGGGCTCAGATCAAGGACATGCTGGAAGACGTCTGCGACAACCTCTTCAACGCCGATCCCTATTACCAGCAGGGCGGCGACATGGTGCGCGCCGGCGGGCTCAGCTACACCTGCACGCCGGACGCTGCGATCGGTAGCCGCATCTCGGAGCTGAAGCTTGGCGACGGCAGGGCGCTCAGCGCCGGCCACCGCTACAAGGTCGCGGGCTGGGCGTCGGTCAATGGCCAGCAAGGCGCGCCGGTGTGGGACGTCCTCGGCAAATATCTGCGCTCGGGCCGGATGTTGCAGGAGCGACTCGGCTCCGGTGTGACCTTGAAAGGCGTCGAGGGCAATCCAGGCATTGCAGGACAGGGATGATGCGGTCGCAGCTCTTATCCGCAATGATGCTGGCACTGCTCGTCTGGACCCCGCCCGCTCTTGCGCAACAGATCCCGCTCCAGGACAAGCCGTTCGCCGAGCACAAGGTCGTGCTGCAACTCTCCGACGGCGATGCGAAGAAGCAGGCGCTGGTGCTGAGCGTCGCCAACAATCTGCTCAAGGCCTACGATCCCGACAAGATCGCGATCGAGGTGGTGGCATTCGGTCCCGGCATCGACCTGCTTCTTGCCGGCAGTGAGCGGCGCAAGCAGGTCGAGAGCCTGATCGCACAGGGCGTGCGCTTCGACATCTGCCTCAACACGGTGGATACGATCGCGCGGGAGACGGGCAAGCGGCCGGAGTTCATCCAAGCGGCCACGCCGGTGCAGGTCGGGGTTGGGCAGATCCTGTTCCTGGCGGAGAATGGGTATACGGTGGTGCGGCCGTAGGTCCCTACCTGTCATTCCGGGGCGATGCGAAGCATCGAACCCGGAATCTCGAGATTCCGGGTTCGGCTCTGCGAGCCGCGGAATGACGGGCTAGGCCCTGCGATAGCAATCTTCCATTATTGCCGCCAGTGCAGTGAATTACTTCTCTTTCCGACCCGGAGCGTAGTAGAATCTTTGGAAACCAGTTCCACGCCGGGGTCTCTGCCATGATCTTCCGCCAGCTCTTCGACAGCGTTTCAGGCACCTATAGCTATCTGCTCGCCAGCCGCCCCGGCGGCGAGGCGCTCATTCTCGATCCTGTGCTGGAGAAGGTCGACCGCTACTGCCAATTGCTGCGCGAACTCGACCTCAAGCTGGTCAAGGCGGTCGACACCCATCTGCATGCCGACCACGTCACCGGCCTCGGCGAGCTGCGCGATCGCACCCATTGCATGACAGTGATGGGCGACCAGACCAAGGCCGACGTGGTGGCGATGCGGGTGGCCGACGGCGACAAGCTGACGATCGAGGGCCTGTCGCTCGACGTGATGTACACGCCGGGCCACACCGACGATTCCTACTCATATCTGATGGGCGACCGCGTCTTCACCGGCGATACGCTGCTGATCCGCGGCACCGGCCGCACCGATTTCCAGAACGGCTCGTCGCGCGCCCAATACGATTCGATCTTCAACCGCCTGCTCAAGCTGCCGGACGAGACGATGGTGTTCCCCGCGCATGACTACAAGGGCGACACCGTCTCCACCATCGGCGAGGAGAAGCGCTACAACCCGCGGCTCCAGGTGCGTTCGGTCGACGAATATATCGAGCTGATGGCGAATCTGAAGCTGCCCAATCCGAAGATGATGGACGTGGCGGTCCCCGCCAACATGCATGTCGGCCTGCATCAGGAGGAGCTGGAGAAGGAGGGCCGCGCGCTCAGCGCAATCGAGGCGATCCGCAGCCTCGGCCGGCCCGACATCCTGCTGGTGGACTTGCGCGAGACCAACGAGCGGCTGAAGCACGGCATGCTCGAAGGTGCGCTGCACACGCCCTACCCGTCGGTCGAGGAGAGCCTGAAGCCCGGCGGCATGCTGCGCGAGGTCGCGGCCGCGACGGGACGCCGCGTGGTGTTCTTCTGCGCCTTCGGGGAACGCTCGGCGATGGCGGTGGCGGCTGCGAAGGAAGCGGGACTTCTCAACACCGCCCATATCGCCGGCGGCATC